>Ga0126383_10000023_pt1 | contig 79454 bp, 64 predicted proteins | sample PanSoiMetPlot_35_FD_96882 | JGI IMG/M metagenome (GOLD analysis project Ga0126383, IMG submission 96882) | Tropical forest soil microbial communities from Panama - MetaG Plot_35 | ecosystem: Environmental > Terrestrial > Soil > Tropical forest > Bulk soil | place: Panama | collected 2016-02-17 | reverse complement strand
GCGCTCGGGCTTCTGCCCATGGTCTGTACCGGTTTAGCTTAATCCGCCGAACCGCCGTATGCGGACCCGCATGTACGGTGGTGTGGCAGGGGAGAGTGGGCGACCACTCCCCCTATGCCGATTACGAAATGCGAACATAGATCTCAGTATGACCTCCGGCTTCCAGTGCGCCAGTTGCGGAGAGTGGAACGAGACCAACGTCGACGAATCTGCCGGTTCTCGCCAGAATTACGTTGAGGACTGCCAGGTCTGCTGCAAGCCCAACCTGTTGCACATCAGTTGGGACAACGGCGCGCAGCAATTTGTGATGACGGCGGAATTAGAGTAAAAAGTGATTGCGCAGTCGGGATCAAGGAGGAAGGATGGCAGGCTATTCAACGCCGGTCGGACGTATGGTTCCACACAACATGGTGACCACGCAGTTTGAACTCGATGGTTTTCGGGTTACGCGTACGCTGGGGGTAGTGCGCGGCATCACCGTTCGCTCGCGTTCGATCTTTGGCACGATCGGCGCTGGCCTGCAAACCCTGGTCGGCGGCAATATCACACTCCTCACCAACCTTTGCGAGAAGACCCGCGCCGAGGCTTTCGATCTGATGCTGCAACACGCCGCGGAAATCGGCGCTAATGCAGTCGTGGGCGCCCGCTACGATGCGACAGAAGTGATGCAGGGCGTGACCGAGGTGCTCGCATACGGAACCGCAGTATTCGTCGAGCCCGCGAGATAGTCAGAGATTGGAATATCGGCCGGCTAGGGTCAACTGTCTGCAGTTGCCGCGGCCTTCGCAAGCCGTCAATCGTAAGTCGTATTTCGCTTGTCTTCGCTAGTCTTTATACAGCCAACCAGCGACCAGCGTTGCCAGGATCGCGCCAATCCACATTTCGAGCATCCATCCCAGCGGAAGCATCCGCGGTATCGGGCTCCATGTTGCCGTGCCGAAGTTCATTGGAACGCCAGCGCAGAAGCCGACAATCATTCCGATCTTGATCGCCGTCCGCGGCCCCGCGCCGGCGGTCGCGCGGCTCCACGCATAAAGGTGCGACAACAAAATCGACATGATGAATAACAGCAGAATCCACTGCCCGACAAAGAACGAGTACCGCGGTTGTTTCAGGAACATTCCCGCGTTCTGCATCGCCATGTACAGCGGATTCATCTTCATGCCGATCAGAAAACTCCAAACCGTCCAAACTACTCCTGCGGCAATGCCTCCAATCCACACACGAGCCTTGTTGAGCTTCATGGGCTCCTCCTCTTTGAACTTGGCTGTTGTAAAGGCTGGACGGCACAAGTGTACTCCGGCTGTCAATTGTCACGTCCGGAAATACATTCTTGCTGAGTAGGATGGCGTGAAGTTGATCGCCCGTCGCCTCGTCTGGGCTAGGCCTTTCCGAGGAGCGCGAGAAGAATGTTCGCGACAAAATCCACCAGAAAGTGACCAAACATATTGGAAATAAGGTCCCGCCGCCAGACATAGAACGCCGTCAGAATGCCGCCGAGCACGAATGCGATGAGGATATTCGCCGCTCCACCCGTCCAATGTCCGACTGAGAAAATGATCAATGGCGCCAGCCATGCCACCGCGCGCCCAAATCCGAGCATTCGCAACCGCTCAATTGCGTAGCCCCGGAAGAACAATTCTTCTACTACCCCCGCGCGCAGCACCACGATGAAAATCACCCAAAGCGGAAGCTTGGCAAAAGCTTGCGAAGCTGCACCATGGCCGTATCCGGTGAGGTGCGCGATCACTGCAGCTGGAATGATGCAGACAATCGCAATGACAAAACCCCATGCCACAGATTTCCATAATGGCGAGGTGCCGATTCCAATAGACTGCAACGGCAGCCCCTCAACTCTCCGGACCAGCCATAGAAGACCGCCAGCACAGGCGAAGTTCAGCGCCTCTCGCAGCAAAGTAAGGCCAACGCCGGGCTCAGGCGTGATGGCTCGGAATGCTTGTCGGATGATCAGCATCGACAGCATGGAAAAAATCAGGCCAAGCCATGTCGCGGTTCGGTTGGCCGGCTTCGATATAGCGGTTGTCTCAGACATGTGCATGGAATACGACGCCGACCTGAAGAAAGTTCCAGATCTAGACGATCTCTACAAACCTCAATGCCATCGTTTTTGTCTGCCGTAGGGAGTTCGTGGGGCCAGCTCACGCAGCCTCGACCTCGTTGCTCGAATCTCCGTCACCCATTTACATTCGAACGAGCATGGGACCAGATATTAGCGCAGTCCGCGAGGCGCGAGAATTGCTTTCGCGATATTTGCCCGTAACTCGCACCGTTCCTGCCCCATCGCTGTCGCAAGATGGAGCCTCGGTTTTCCTCAAGATCGAAACCGATCTTCCGACCGGTTCTTTCAAGCCGCGCGGCGCGATCTATGCGCTCGCAATCAACCTCGCTCGGCGCGGGATCTCGGAAGTGACTGCCTCAAGCACCGGCAATCATGGGGCTGCAGTCGCTTACGCAGCGAAGACCCTCGGAATTCCAGCAACCATCTTTCTGCCATCCAATCCAAATCCTGTGAAGCGCGACAAGATTCGCGCTCTCGGTGCGGGGATCGTTGAGAGTGGAGGCCCTGATCTGGCCGACGCCTATCAGCAGGCCTTGCAGTATTCCCGGCGACCAGGCGTGTATTTTCTCAATGACGCGACTGATCCCGACCTGCCCGCAGGCCCCGGCACCATCAGCCTTGAAATCTTCGAACAGGCGCCGGACGTCACGACTATCTACGTGCCCATGGGTGATACCGCGCTCATTCGTGGCGTTGCGGCAGCAGCGAAACAGCTTCGTCCGGGTGTGAGCGTGATTGGAGTACAGGCGGAACGCGCTCCTTCTTACTATCTTTCCTGGCAGCAGGGAAGGGCTGTGTCCACCGAAACCTGCGATACCTGCGCCGATGGACTCGCGACCCGAACGCCCGATCCGGAGAATGTTCGCGTTATCCGCGAACTGGTCGACGATGTCGCGCTCGTGAGCGAGCAACAGATGCTCGAAGCGATTCACTATCTGTACAAAAAGGAAGGCGTTCTTGCCGAACCCGCTGGCGCCGCGGCGACCGCTGCTTTTCTCACCTCGTCCGCGCCCCGTGGCGAGACCGTATTGCTCGTTACAGGGGCGAACATACCTGAAGATGTGAAACGCCGCGCCGGAATCGCCTCGCTTTAGAGGCCCGCCCGTCAGTCACGGACCCTAGTGATATTTCTCACAGCGGGCTGTTGTCTCTGCGATTAGTCTAGGCTCGGCTTTGAGTCTCTGACGACAACTAACGGTCGAGACCGTAGCTTCCACCTCATCCGTTCCCAGGGAGGTGCGTCATGCTGCTTCTGTTCTGGGTTCTCCTGTTATTGGCGGGCGCTTGCCTGATCCTTCTGATGCCGGCACTCTGGGGCAAGCAGATCTACAATACCTATCACGCTCCACGGAGCGTGAACTGTCCTGAGACGCATGCGTCGGTATCGGTGCGCTTCGATGCCTTCCGCGCTGCGATTACGGGGCTGGTTGGACCGCCCAAGCTGCGCCTTGCGGATTGTTCTCGCTGGCCGGTCCATGCGGACTGTGGGCAAGGCTGCATCCCCGACGCCGTCAAGAGCACACCCGCTGAAGAACCGCATGCTGATCGGACGAAAAGCATCGCGCTCTTGCCAGTGCTCATCGGAGCGGCGGTCGCCTGGGCAATCGGCATGGCGTGGCACTCGCAATTTGTTTTCCGGGCAAACTGGGCGTCCGCACTGGGTCTGACCAACCAGCAAGTCCTCGATTTGGCGGACCGCTGGACGCCGCACCTGATCACGGTCGGAGCGTGCCTGCTTTATGCCTAGTGCGTCGCTTGGCTGATGAATTGGCTCGGAAGGCGTTCTCTTTTCCTCGGAATTCGGGTGGGCTTGGGACTGTGGTTTCTCTTCGCCGCGGTGATCCTCGTTGCTTCACGCACGCGAATTCCTCACGACCTGATGTGGATCGAGGGAATATATACTCTGCTCGCAGCACTACTTATCGGCGCGATTACGGGCGGTCTCCCGCGCAGAGTCTTTCTGAAAGACCCCGAGTAGAGTGCGCTACGGAAGCACCGAGTTCACTCGGTACGCGCCTCCTGCACAATCGGCCTCTGGTGGAGTCCGCACTCTGTCTTCGCAAATCCGGCCCATCGCCCTGCGCGCGGATCCTCTCCAATCTTCACTGGACGCGTGCATGGCGCGCATCCGATACTCGGGTAGCCGCGGTCGTGCAATACGTTATACGGAAGCCGATGCCTGCGCACATAATCCCAAACCATGCCGCTCGTCCAGTCCGCCAACGGATTGACTTTCACCAACCCAAACTTCGCATCCCACTCGATTTTCTGCGCGTGAGCTCGGTCCGGAGTTTGTTCACGCCGGATCGCGGTGATCCAGGCGTCCAGCGTCGCGAGCTTCGCGCGTAGGGGCTCGATCTTCCTCATGTAACAGCAGCGATCTGGTGTACGAAGCCACAGTGCCGCGCCATGCTTCTGCTCCTGTTCTTCGACACTCATCTCCGGTTGTAACCGTTCGATCTCAATCCCGTAGCTTCTCTCGACCTTGTTCATCAACTCGTACGTTTCTGGAAACAACAGGCCCGTATCGAGGGTGAAAATCTTGATGTCGTGGCGAAGCTTGACTGCCATGTCGATCAACACCATCCCCTCGATGCCGAAGCCAGAAGCCATCTCGATCTGGCCGTCGAAACGGTGCAGCGACCAATCGAGCACTTCATCCGCCGCCCACGACTCGGCAAAGCCCTGCAACGTTTCCAGCCACGCCCGCTCGCTCATAGCGCTACCTCACTCGGACGGTGCGTCTGCTCAGTGCCGATCGACGCTCCTTCTGACGGCAGCGGGAAGATACTCTCGAGATCGAGAAGCTCAACCTCAGCGTGGCGAACCGCGTCGCCGAGAATTAAAATCGCCGGCTTTGCCGAAATTCCAACAAAAGGGAGCTTCTCGAGAGTCGCGACCGCAACTTGTTGGGAGGCGGTGCTCGCGCGTGATATCAGTGCGCACGGCGTAGAACGCGCCACTCCGGCGGCCGCAAGTCTGCTGACCATTTCGTTCGCATCCGTTCCCGGCATATACAGCGCGATCGTCGTTCCCGACTCCAGCAACGAACGCAAATCCGGCAGCGGCCGATCCTCGACAAAATGCCCCGTCATGATCAGCAGCGACGACGATGTTCTCCGCAGAGTGAGCGGTATTTCCGCCGAAGCTGCCGCTGCCAGCGCCGCCGTCACTCCCGGGATGATCTCGAACTCGAGCCCGGCTTTACGCAAAGCCTGGATCTCTTCGCCCGCCCGTCCGAAGATCAGCGGATCGCCGCCTTTCAGACGCACGACCTCGAGCTCCTGTCGGGCGAGTTCAATCATCAGGAAATGGATCTCCTCCTGCCGCGTGCGCTTTATGCCGCATCGCTTGCCCACGTCATAGAGCAGCGCTCTCTTCGAAACGAGTCCCAGAATCTCTTTCGAGACAAGGTCGTCGTGCAGCACGGCGTCCGCTCGCTCGAGCAGCCGCACCGCCTTCAATGTCAGCAGTTCCGGATCGCCCGGCCCCGCGCCTACCAGATAGACTCGACCGCTCACAAGACTTCCTTTCCTGACGCCTGTTCAATCTGTCCGCGCTCGAATTCCACAAATGCCTCGGGCGTGACGTACTGATGAAGCAATGACTTGCGCAGCGAAGGCTGAACGCCTTCGCGGAACAACGATTCACGTTTGCCGCCCAGCTCCTCGAGCCAACTCGCATAAGTCGGCGAAAATTCGGCCTCGAGCTGCTTGCGGATCCGTTGTGCAAGCGCCGGACTCAAACCCGCGGTTGAAACCGCAATCTGCAACTGCCCCCGCCGAACCACCGCGGGATAGTAAAAGTCGCAATGTGGTGGATCATCGACGACGTTGCACAAAATTCCGCGCACCTGCGCCTCGCGATAAATAGCGTGATTAACCTCGGGCGATGAGGTCGCTGCGACAACCAGAAACACATTGCGCAAATCGCCGGCCGCGTAAGGGCGCTGTTCCCATTCGATTTCGCCACGAGACGCCCACTCGCGCACCATAACCGTGGCAGTTGGCGCTATCACGCGCACTCGCGCGCCGCACTCCGCCAGGCTTCGGACCTTCGGTTCCCCAACGTTGCCCGCTCCCAGGACCAGGCAACTGCGTCCCTCCAACTTCAGGAACATCGGAAACAGAGATGCGTTGCTCACCTTATCCCTCCACCGCGTGAGGCACGGGAGCAGTCGGCTGGTCGCGTTCGACTGCTGCGAGTTGTCCGCCTGCCAGAAACTGCCGAAGCTCGTCGTTCGAATGCCGCGCGAAGAAGCGCCGGAGGTTCTCTCCCAGTTCTCGTGTTGCACGATACTGCCGCAGCAGCCGCTCGATCGCGTCGGGCACTTCTTGCGCTGTACACCGATACCCTACCGGGCGCGCGATTGTCTGGAACGCTCCGACTGCGCCGCCCACGCAAAAGTAGTAGGCGTCGACCATCGCGCCATTGATCTTCAGTTTCTTTCCTTCTATCCCGAGATCCGCGATCCAATGCTGCCCGCAACTGTTCGGGCATCCAGTGACGTGAATCTTCAATTCCTGATCGAAGCCCGGCAGCCGTTCGTCAAGTTCTTCCGTGAGCCAGCGCGAGAAACTCTTGGTCTCGGTGATAGCGAGCTTGCAGAATTCCGTGCCGCTGCACGCAATCGTTCCGCGCGCAAACGGCGAGGCCTGAACAGGGAACCCAATTTCTCCGAGTTCTTTCGCCAGAAGGGAAGTATTCTTGTGCGGGACATTGACGATTAGCAGGTTCTGCATTGCAGTTGTACGTATGTCACCATCGGCGAATCGTTCCGCGAGTTCCGCGGCAGCATGCAGTTGCTCCCAGGTCACGCGCCCACGCAGTACTGTTGCGCCCACAAAGCAGAGCCCTTCCTGCTTTTGCGGATGAATTCCAATGTGATCGCGGTAAACATCCGGTGGTGCGTGCTCGGGCTGGGCCGGATCCAGCCGGTAGCCGAGAATTTTCTCGAGCTCCCGCTGAAAAACTTCCGGTGTCCACCCCTCGCGCAGGAACAAGAATTTCAGCCGCGCGCGCTCGCGGTGCTCTCGGAGCGAATCGGTTCGCCGAAAAAGCTCCGCAACCCCACGAATCACTTCTACGACTTGGTTCCAGCGTACGAACGCGTTCAAACGCACGCCGAGGTGCGGATCGGTCGAGAGCCCGCCAGCCACACGCAACGAGAATCCCGCTTCAGTCTCGCCGCCGCGTGAACGCGTGATCGCTGTCAATCCCACATCATTAATCTCTGGATACGAGCACCAGGCGCGGCATGCGGTCAGCGAAACTTTGAATTTGCGGGGCAGGTTGTAGTACTCGGCGTTGCCTGCCAGCGCACGTGAAGCTTCAACCGCAAGCGGCGAAGGATCGCAGATCTCGTCCGCATCGAAACCCGCCACCGGGCAGCCTGTTATGTTGCGCACCACATCGCCGCATGCGCCGAGCGATGTGAGTCCGTGCTGCTCGAGAGTCTCCAGAACTTCCGGCAGCGCTTCGGGCGTCACCCAGTGCAGCTGAATGTTCTGCCGCACAGTGATGTCGGCCACTCCACGGCCGAATCGCCGCGACAGGTCGCCGATCGCGCGCAACTGCGACGAACGCAAAATCCCGTTCGGTATCCGAATTCGCACCATGAAATAGGGAAGCGCCTTGCCTTCTCCGTTCTGCCCTCCGACAACTCCCGCCCCATCGCCTTGTGTGTATACGCCCCACCAGCGCAGGTAGGTCCCGAGCCACTCCGGCGGAATCGCCGGGAAGCCTTTCTGGGCGAATCTGCGGATCTCTTCAAGTGCTTCCCAGGGATTCTTCTCCCGCTTCAGTCGCTCTACGCGTTGTGCTTTGGTCTCTTTCGTCGCCATGTTTTCCGCCAAAAAGAAAAACCCACCGCCAGCTCTTGCCTTGCTGGCGATGGGTTGATGTGTGCCGATATGAACTTAGATTTCTAGATCAGCAGCCCCCTTGCGCCAGAAGACACCAAGGCGCAACAACAACAGATGCAGAAATTGGGCTGATTCCCCGACATCGTGCCGCCGATTCTATGAGGGCCGGGACTCATGTGTCAAATCAGATTCTGAAAGGTAGCAGCCGGACGTAATTTTTCTTCTAAACCTTTGGATAGCCCGTCCCCCGCGGCATTTGGCTACGCATTAAAGGATTTCCACAGAACATTGCGGCTAACCCACGCGCCTGAAAGCGAATAGCCGCAGGCGAACCAAAGCCATAAATACTATTCCTTGTGGTCATCCGATCCGTTAACCGCAAAATCTCGTGCTTTGCGGGTGGGCGTCCTTCCGAGTGTCTCAACCTGAAACTTTGCTGTTGACAATAAACCAGTTAGGCGTAGGATGTGGTCGAAAGTGGTACAAAGTGGATTACTTGATAGAGGACGTGGGCAATCGACTTTCGAAATGAGGCGCCAGTGGTTTTTGAAGCTGACCCCCCGAAAAACAGGCCCAACGAACCCGAATCCACCGAAATTGTGACCGCTTTTACCTCCCTCGCTGTGGCAGTGGTTGCAACCAGACAAAAACGGAGCCCTGGAACGCCCAGGCCACATGTTTCGCGGAAATCACCCAACTCGCGTGGACGAAAAAGGACGACTCAAAGTCCCCGCGGAATTCAAGCGGGTGATCGACGAGAAATACGGCCAACGCTTCTATATCACGAGTCTGGACGGAAACGTTGCTCAAATTTATCCCTTCGAGGAATGGGAGCGGATCGAACAGAAGTTGGCATCGCTGTCGACCTTCAATCCCACCAAGAAGAAGTTCTTGAACCGCGTGAACTATTACGGGCAGGTCGTGGAGATCGACGGGCAGGGGCGCCTGCTAGTCCCGCAGATCTTGCGCGAGTCGGCGCAGATTCGCGGTGAAGTGGCAGTGACCGGCAATCTGACCTACCTGGAAGTCAGGAACATGGAAGCGTTCCGCAAGGAGATCCAAGAGCAGCCGTTTACGGATGAAGACACCAGGACGCTCGACGAATTGGGCATCTAGTGGGCACGGATTCTGGACAAGACATCCCCGAGTGGGGTGGACGTGGGGCGGTTGGACACGTTCCGGTTCTTTTAAAAGAAGCGATCGATTTTCTCAACGTGCAGCGTGGCGGCACTTATCTGGATGCCACGGTGGGCCTGGGCGGGCACAGCTTGGCAATCGCAAAACGCCTCGGCGCACCGGGACATTTGATTGGCTTCGATAAGGATCCGCAAGCGTTGGAACGGTCCCGCGCAGCGCTGGGTGGCGCCGGCGCCTCGCCGGCAGTCGGGGGCGATTGGCCCACCGTTACCTTCATCCATGGATCATTCAGTGAAGTTGCTGAGCGCATAGATCCGGCATCAATTGACGGTCTGCTTGCGGATCTCGGCGTCAGCAGTTTGCAACTCGAAGATGCCGCGCGGGGATTCAGTTTTCAGGCGGAAGGACCGCTCGACATGCGGATGAATCCGATGTCGGGCGAGACCGCCGAACAAGTGGTAAACCGCATCGACGAGCGTGAGCTCGCCGATGTGATTTACGAATTCGGTGAGGAAAGGAGGTCGCGGAGAATCGCCAGAGCCATTGTCCGGTCGCGGCCGATCCACACGACGAGGCAACTCGTTGACGTGATATCAGCCGCGGCCCGGCCAATGAAACATGAGCGTATCCATCCTGCGACGCGAACCTTTCAAGCTCTCCGAATCTTCGTAAACCACGAACTGGACGATCTGAAAGCACTGCTGGAGGCGGCGCCTCGCGTGCTCAAGCCGGGCGGGAGGCTGGTAGTCATCAGCTTTCACTCGCTCGAAGACAGGATCGTCAAAGACGCGATGCGCGACGGCGCAAAGCAAGGCCAGTACCGGATGCTGACAAAAAAGCCGGTAATGGCGGCAGAAGAAGAGGTCGATCGGAATCCTCGGTCGCGCAGCGCGAAGATGCGCGCAGCCGAGAGACTGTAGAGCCGGTCACTGGCCGGCAAGAGTTTGAGTTCGTCCGGAAAAACTGCCGGACCGCCCGGTGCGGTGATCGTAAGGCGTACCGGGTCAAAAGTTTCCTGTGGTAGTGACGCGGCTGGCTGCGTCTTAAGTGGTCGTTGTGATGAACACTGTCCCTGGTTCTCTGGTGGAGTACATCGGCACGGCGAAGTGAAAACAATATACAGCCGCAGCCGAAATAGACGAGAACACCGAAAAATGTTTACCGGCACTCTGATCGAAGACCTGATCGCCACTGTCGAGCGCGCTGACGCTAACGTGCAGGACGCGGCTCTCAAGGAAATGGAAGCTGGCCTCGAATTGTTGCTCGCTTCCGTCAACGAAACCCAGCAATACGATCACCAGTTTCTCGGAGTGGCATAATTCATGAGCGCGGCCACGGCAATCTACAGCGCAAATCCTTCGCAGCGGCGCCAGTCCTGCTGGCTCGGAACGCCGGAGGTCTATTTCCGGAAGACGATCGACAATTCGCGCCTGGTGAAGGTCGAAGACCCGCGGCGCGAGCGCGAAATGAAGCACTTCGCCATCGCTCTCTGCTTCCTCTTTCTCCTCGTCATGGGATATGCCTGGCAGCATTTCCGCGCCATCGAGTACGGATACAAAATTGAGGCGTTGCGCGTGCAGCGCGACGGATTGGCCGACATGAATCGCGCACTGCGCCTCGAAGAAGCCTCGCTTCGCGATCCCGAGCGCATCGACCTGATGGCTCGCAAACTCGGCCTGCAGTCGCCTGAGCCCGGCCAGGTGCAGCATATGGATGTCGATAGCTCCGATGTGACGAGCCCGGTAATGGCCAGCGTCACACCGGTTTCGGTCGTTTCCGCAAGATAGAGTTTTCAGTTCCCAGTTCTTGGTTCTCAGTGAACGAACGAACTCCAATTGAGAACTGGGAACCGAGAAACTGAGAACTCACGTGGCAGACATTTCACACTCCGGCAAGAATTTCAGAATTCACACCCTAGCTGCGTTCCTCTGCCTGTGGCTTGTCGCGATCTGCCTGCGTCTGGTCTATCTTCAGATTTTCAGCTACGGCGATTTCGAGCGCCGTGCCAACCATCAGCAACAGCGTAGCTTCGATCTTTCACCGAAGCGCGGCATCATTTTCGATCGCGCCGGACGTGAGCTGGCAATGTCGATCCAAGTCGACTCTGCTTTTGCAGTCCCGACCGAGATTCCTGATCTCCCGAACACGATCAACCTGATCACCCGGATTACGAAAGACGACCCGCGGGTGGTGCTGGCCGACTGTCGCGCACGCAAAACCTTCTGCTGGGTGGCGCGCAAAGCAGATGCCGACGTTGTCGAGCGAATCAGGGCGCTGAATCTAACCGGCATCCACTTTCAGAAGGAACCGAAGCGCTTCTACCCGAAGCGCGATCTCGCCGCGCAAGTTCTTGGATATGTCGGCACCGACGATCAGGGTCTCAGCGGACTCGAGCGCCAGTTCAACACTGAACTGCAGGGCAAGCCCGGCAAGTTGATGATCTCGGTCGACGCACGCAAGCGCTGGTTTGCCAGCGTCGAGAAGCAATCTGAGCCGGGCGATAACGTCGTCCTGACCGTCGATCAGAACATCCAGTATATTGCCGAGCGCGAGCTCGAAACCGCGATGGAGCAGACCAAATCCATTGCCGGAACGGTGATCGTTGAAAATCCGCGCACGGGCGAGATTCTGGCGCTCGCCGATCGGCCGACCTTCAATCCGAACCTGCGCAAAGAGATCACCGTCGAAGCCCTCAAAAACCAGGCCGTCAGCGACATCTACGAGCCCGGATCGACCTTCAAAATTGTTACCGTCGCCGCCGCGCTCGAAGAAAAGATCACTCGCCCCGACGAAGTCTTCGACTGCCAGATGGGGTCCATTGTGATCAACGGCATGCGCATTCGCGATCACAAGGCTTACGGCCTGCTGACGGTTTCCGACGTAATCGCCAATTCCAGCGACGTCGGTGCCATCAAGATCGCGCTTCGTCTTGGTGAAGACCGCTTCTACAAGTACATTCGCGACTTCGGTTTCGGACAGCAGACCGGCGTCGAACTTCCCGGTGAAACGCGCGGCATGACCAAGCCTGTCAACCGCTGGTCAAAAGTTTCCATCGGCGCGATCTCCATGGGGCAGGAGATCGGCATCTCGCCGCTCCAACTGATCGCCCTGATTTCCACCATCGCCAACGATGGCGTCTGGGTGGCACCCCGCATCGTTGCCGGCACAATCGAACCTCAAAACACGCCTCAGACGATCTCATTCCAGCCGGGCCAAACCCGCCGCGTGATCTCGGCGCTTACCGCCGCCCAAATGCGCGAGATGCTGCAGGGGGTGGTCTTGCACGGCACCGGCCGCAAGGCGATTCTTGAGGGATACAGTTCAGCTGGGAAAACCGGCACCGCGCAGAAAGTCGATCCTGCCACCCACGCTTATTCGAAGACGAAGTATGTCGCTTCGTTTGCGGGATTCGCGCCGATCAACAATCCGCAGATCGCCGTCGCAGTGATTCTCGATTCCGCCGTCGGCCTGCATCAGGGCGGACAGATTTCTGCACCAGTGTTTCAGCGCGTCACGCAGCAGGTGCTCGAGTACCTGCACGTTCCACACGATGTCGAACTGCCGGCCAGCCGCCAAGTTCTGCTCGCCCGCCGCAACGCAGCCGACAAGGATCTCGACGAAAATTCGCCCGACCACTTGGGCGTAGCGCTCGACGTGACCGAAGCATCTGCCGAGGCTCCGCCTACGACTCAGCCAAAGCCGGCAACCGTTGCTCAGCAAGTCGTGCCCGCATCTCTGATGGAGAAAGAGCCGGGCGCTCCGTCCAGCGAGGGTGCCGCACTCAAGCCGGGGGCCGCAGACGCGCCCGGGGTCGGCGCGACGGGGTGGAAGGCTGGTTTTCCCTTGAGTGGGAGTGATCCATCGCAATCCTCGACTGGATCGAGTAAGGGCTCACCTTCGAATCCACCGGCCAGTGGCACGGTAGTCCTTGATGTCGAAGAAGGTGGCATCGTCGTTCCTTCATTTGTCGGCAAAGGTATGCGCGCCGCCGTGGAAACCGCCCAGGACGCCGGCCTCGACCTTGACGCTATCGGCAGCGGTGTTGCCCGCGACCAATCGCCCGCCGCAGGAACCAAGGTGGCGGCAGGGGCGAGGGTGGTTGTGCGGTTTGGTAGGTGAGTGGCAGGACGGCGATCTCTGCACCCTGAGGGCCGCGACCAGCGCATAGGGATGGCGACTAGTCGGAAATCCAGATTTTCTCAACTTTCTTTCCGCTCCAGGCGTACAAGATCGCCCACGATTCGTACGCGCAGAGAACAACGACGGGTCTCACCGCATTCAATGTCCTCTGCCTGTAGACATCGTCATACTTTCCCGCTCTTTCGCGCCACACGACTGGGACCGTTGAAGCATCCGCGGTGTCCGCTAAAAGGGTCTGCCACCGGCCTTGGAGCCGATGAGCAATGACGATTTCTGCCTTGCGGTCGTTTGCGCGAAGCGACACCAGAGCAAAGGTGGGCGCTCCGTCGCCATAGAAATCGACGCGCGTGAGACCGGGACAATTTGAGCCATGACTTTTCTGAAACAGCTCTCTATCGTCCTGATTCAGATCAGACAGACTTACAACGTGCGCATTCGCGTACTCACTCGCAGCCAAGCGCCGGAGGCTCCGGCAAAGCGCAAACACTCTGCGACTGGGCAACCATCGTCTGAATGCCAAAGATAGCGAACGTGGCAAACAAAATGAGTTTTGCTTGCATATTGAAAGCGTCGCATAAGGCTGCGCCGAGGGGCAGGGGAGAGTCGATTGTCCAGTAACGCTTGTAACGTCGCCACCTTCACTATCGCGATCCGCAGTGTCTCAACCTCCGCAATCCGACCTCTGCCGTCTGACCTCGCCTTTATAATCAACTCCAATGACCTTCCAACAACTCCTTGAGAGCGCGGAAGTGCTCTCGCAGAGCGGAAGCTTGGCCGGCAATCCGCCTGTCACCGGTGTGCAATACGACTCCCGCCGCGTGCAGCCGGGTAACGTTTTTGTCGCCATGAAAGGTGAAACAAGCGATGGCAATCGCTTTATCGACAACGCCATCGCGGGGGGGGCAGTTGCAGTCCTCACGGACTCGCCAACGGAGCAGCCCCGGCAGGGCGTCGCTTGGGCTCTCGTCCCCCACGGACGCCGCGCGTTAGCCCGCCTCAGCGCCAACTTCTACAAGCGTCCCGCCGAACGCATCGTAAACACCGGCATTACTGGCACGAACGGCAAAAGCACCACGGCGTTTCTGATCGAATCGATTCTTCGCGCCGCCGGACGCAAAACGGTCCTTATCGGCACAATCGAATACCACGTTGCCGGAAGAGTTCTTCCCGCACCTCACACCACCCCGGAATCGCTCGAACTCAACCAGCTTCTGGCTCAGGGACTCGCCGAAGGCGTCACCGAATCTGTTGTGGAGGTCTCGTCCCACGCACTCGAACAGGAACGCGTCTATGCGATTCCCTTCGATGTTGCCGTCTTCACCAACCTCACGCGTGATCATCTCGACTACCATGGCACGATGGACGAATACTTTGCCGCGAAGCGCGTGCTCTTCGAAGGTTGTGGCACCGAGCCTCCCCGCGCGGCGATTCTCAACGTCGACGACGAATATGGCCGCCAGCTTTTCGGTCTGAGCAGAAAGAAAAGTTCGCAGGTTCTCTCCTACGGCCTGACCTCCGGCGACTTCCATGCTAATTCAGTCGAAATCACCTCTCGCGGCACACGTTTTCAGATGGCTCTTCCTGGTGGACGTCTCCCAGTCTGGTCTCCGCTGATCGGGAAGGTGAACGTCTATAACATTCTCGCCGCCGCCGCCTCAGCCTACGCGCGCAACTGCCCGCCAGAAGCGATCGCGGCCGGAATTTTCGATCTTGCCCGAGTTCCCGGCCGTTTCGAGCGCGTCGATTGCGGACAGCCCTTCACCGTCGTCGTCGACTACGCGCACACGGATGATGCGCTCCGCAATCTTACCGCTCTGGCTCGCGAGTTCGTGACACGAGCCGGACTCAAAGCAAAAGTCATCACTCTTTTCGGTTGCGGAGGCGATCGCGACCGCGCGAAGCGTCCGCTAATGGGTGAAGCTGCTGGCAAGGGAAGCGATTTCGTGGTGCTCACTTCCGATAACCCGCGCTCCGAGGATCCGCTCGCCATCATGAACGACGCGGTGGTCGGCCTGCAGAAATCCGCTGCGAAATACACGATGGAGCCCGACCGCCGCAAAGCCATCGCACTCGCGCTGCACCAGGCCGCGCCGGGCGATATTGTCTTGCTGGCCGGCAAGGGTCACGAAAAGGTCCAGACCACCCGCGAAGGGACTTTCCCGTTTGACGATGTCGATGTTGCCCGCGAAACTCTCAAAACGATGGGCTACGAGTGCCAAACGACCGCACCCGCGGGGCAAATGGCATGAAGCTCTCGCTCTCGAGAATCGCCGAATTCATCGGTGCGCGCGGCGATGTTGATCCCGCCGCCATCGCCCAGGGCTACTCTATCGACTCCCGCACAGTTCAGGCGGGCGAACTCTTCTTCGCCGTCAAAGGTGAGCGCCTCGACGGCCACGATTATGTCGAGAAGGCTATTAAACAAGGCGCCATCGGTGCAGTAGTCAGGAAAGACCAGGTCCCGCGTTATTTCGAGATGCCCGGACTGCTCCCGGTCGACGACACTCTCATCGCGCTCCAGACTCTCGCGACCGCCGTGCGCAAGCTCTGGGGCAAGGTCGGCATCGGCATCACCGGGTCGATGGGCAAGACCACCACGAAAGATGCGATCGCCCACCTGCTCTCCGTTCGATACCGCGTCCATCGCACCAAGGGAAATTTCAACAATCATTTCGGCCTTCCGCTCGGCCTGCTCACGCTCGAGCCGGAATTTGACCTCGCCGTGATTGAGATGGGGATGTCGCACGCCGGCGAAATTGCGGCACTGGCACAAATCGCGCTCCCGAACGAAGGCGTAGTTACCACCGTCGCTCCCGTGCATCTCGAAAATTTTGCCTCGCTGGCCGATATTGCGCGCGCCAAGTACGAGCTCATTGCTGCGCTTCCCGCCACTGGCACTGCCGTCCTCAACTCCGATGACGAGTACGTTTCTCAGTTCGGCCGAGACTTCAAAGGCAAAATCGTGATGTTCGGGCTGAAATCGTCGGCTGACGTCCGCGCCGAAAACGTGCAAATTCTCGGGTCTGACGGATCGCGCTTCGATCTCGTCAGCCGAAGCGTCCGGCAACCTGTGCACAGTCCTTTGCTAGGAAAACACAACGTCTATAACGTGCTCGCCGGAGCCGCTGTCGCACTCGAACACGGCATCACACCTTCGGAAATCGCCGAATCTCTGCGCTCGCTCGAGCCCGGCGACAAGCGTGGACAGGTCGTCCAACTCGGCAACATCCGCGTGCTCTACGATTGCTACAATTCCAGTCCGAAGGCATTGATGGCGGCGGTCGACACGCTTGCTGCCATGACCGCGCGTCGCAGAATCGTTGTCGCCGGCGAGATGCTGGAACTTGGGACCACTGGCGAAGCGCTTCATCGCGAGTGCGGGGAATACATTGCGGGAAAGAACTTGGATTTTTTGCTGGGTGTTCGCGGTCTCGCGAAGCCGATGGTCGAAGCCGCGTGCTCTGTGGGAATGCAGGCGGAATTCGTTGCGACTCCCGAAGAAGCAGGCGAATGGTTGGCGTGCGAAGCTCGCGAAGGCGACACCGTGCTGCTCAAAGCCTCCCGCGGCGTCAAACTGGAAAAAACTTTGGAGATATGGCAACGCAGATTAGGAATAGGAGCGGCTTCAAGTTCAGATCACTAGCAACTGAAAACTGGCAACTGGCAACTGGTTCCTGGAGGCGGATTGCTTTACTGGCTTTTATACCTGAAGCTCTTTCACTACTTTCCGCCCTTCCGCATCTTCCGTTACCTTACGTTCCGCACCGCTTTCGCTAGCCTAACCGCGCTCTTTACCGGGCTCATCGTCGGCCCAATCGTTATTAATCGCCTGCGCGAGTTTCAGATCGGCCAATTCATCCGCGAAGAAGGCCCGCAAGCCCACCAGAAGAAAGCCGGCACTCCGACCATGGGCGGCCTGCTCATCGCCATCTCGATCCTGGTTCCTACTTTGCTGTGGGCCGACCTCAGCAATCCGTTTGTCTGGATCGCCGTGTTTGCGACCGTTGCCTTCGCTGCCATTGGATTCACCGACGATTACCTGAAAGTCATCCACCGACGCAATCTCGGGCTGACCGCGCGCGCCAAGCTTGGCTTGCAAATTATCGCGAGCATTGTGATCGCGATTGCCCTCATTGCACTGCAGTACCGCTCCCTCTATTCGACAAAGTTGCTCGTCCCATTCTTTAAGCAGTTTCGCCCCGATCTTGTGGTTGAAAAATGGGCCGCGCATCCGCAGCTCTGGCCGCTCGCATTTGCTCCGTTCGTCGTGTTCGTCGTCATCGTGGTTGTTGGCTCGAGCAATGCGGTCAACCTAACCGATGGCCTAGACGGCCTCGCAATCGGTTGCACCGTGATCGCTGCTGGCGCTCTGGCGGTGCTCACCTATGTCAGCGGCCATGCGGCGTTCGCTACTTATCTCGACCTGCAACGCATGCCGCAGGTCGGCGAGTTAACCATTTTCTGTGGCGCCATGGTGGGGTCGGCGATTGGCTTTCTCTGGTATAACGCCCATCCGGCCGAAGTGTTCATGGGCGACGTGGGATCGCTTGCGCTCGGCGGCGCCATCGGCACCGTCGCCGTCATGATCAAGCAGGAACTGTTGCTGCCTTTCATCGGCGGGATCTTTGTGATTGAAGCGCTCTCCGTCATCCTGCAGGTCGGCTCATACAAGTTACGCAAAAAGCGCATTTTCAAGATGGCGCCCATCCATCATCATTTTGAATTGCTGGGCTGGTCGGAGTCGAAGGTCATCGTGCGCTTTTGGATCGCATCGCTGATCTTCGCCCTGTTCGCGCTGACGACGCTGAAATTACGATGAATATCAACTACAGAGGCACAGGGTCGCAGAGAAAACCTTGTATCGCAGGTCAGTGCACTCGAAAGGGCAGTGGCTGATGATCAGATAGTCAAGTTGCTCGAAGAGATCAGGGACTTGCAGAAGTTACACGTAGAGAACTATAGAGCCGCTCTCCAAAACCAGAGGGAGTCCATCGATTCGCAAAAGCACGCGCTTCGCCGTCAGAGGACTACACAGATCGTTCTCTTCACCATCGTGCTGGCTTTCCTGGGCTTGCTGGCGTGGGTTTCGCATTCATAGCTGATAATCGAGAAACTTTTTGCTTTTAACTCTGCAATCTGCCCTTGAACCTCTAAAATTGCTTTTCCCTATGCCTCTGTAGCTCTGTCGTGAGATAGGTTTCGTGGTGAAATAGATTCGAATGGACCTGAAGGACAAACGCGCGCTGGTTGTCGGCCTCGGCAAGTCTGGCGTGGCTTCCGCTCTCTTCCTGAAATCACGCGGCGCCCGGGTTACCGTTTCCGACGCAAAGCCCGAAGCCGAGCTCCGCAACGAGATCCTGGTGCTTCTCGAACACGGCATTGCCATCGAAACGGGAGGCCATGGCGACCGCACTTTCCGGGGACAAGATTTGATTGTTGTGAGCCCGGGCGTCCCTTACGATGCGCCGCAACTCGTGCAGGCGCGAAATCTGGCCGAGACGGTGATCGGCGAGATCGAACTCGCCGCCGAATTCCTTCCCGGCCCCATCGCCGCCATCACAGGCGCCAACGGCAAGACCACCACCACCACGCTTGCCGGAGAGATCGTGACCGCCGGAGGTTTCACGACGCTAGTCGGTGGCAACATTGGAACTCCCGCCATTACCTTCGTCGACAAGGCAACGGCCGACACTTGGACGGTTTTGGAAGTCTCGAGCTTCCAATTGGAGACGATTGTCACCTTCCGGCCAAAGATCGCCGCGATCCTCAACATCACGCCCGACCATCTCGACCGGCACAAGACCTTCACAAATTACGTGAACGCGAAAGCCCGCATCTTTGAGAATCAGGGCCCTGGCGATTTCACTGTCCTTAATGCCGACGATCCTGCCACCGCCGCACTGGCGGACCGCACTCGCGGCCAGATCTTCTGGTTCAGCCGGAAGAAAGAGGTCCCGAAGGGCGCCTATGTTTATGATGGGCGGATCGTTTTCCGCGACCGCCTTGGCCAACGCGAGATCATGCTCGTTTCGGAGATCCCGCTCAAGGGCGCTCACAATCTTGAAAATGTGCTTGCCGGAATTTCGATCGGTGCCCTCGTCGGTTGCGAACCGGCGCAGATCCGCGAGTCGATTCGCCGATTCAAAGCTGTCGAGCATCGACTGGAGTTCGTCGCGAAGGTCGCTGGTGTCGATTACTTCAATGACTCGAAAGCCACGAACGTTGACGCTACCATCAAGGCGCTCGAGTCGTTTCCCGCTAACATTCACCTGATCCTCGGCGGCAAAGACAAGGGAAGCGACTACACCGTCCTCAACGACCTTCTCCGCGGGCGCGTCAAGCGCGTCTACACCATTGGCGCCGCCGCTGCGAAGATCGAATCCCAGATCAGGGGCGCGGCTGATGTCGTCCATGCCGAGACCCTCGAAAGCGCCATCCGCAAAGCGAGCGAGAGCGCGCAACCCGGCGACATCGTCCTGCTTGCACCCGCCTGCGCCAGCTTTGATCAGTTTAAGAGCTACGAGCACCGCGGACAGGTCTTCAAAGAAATTGTCCACTCCATGGCAGCCGCGACTGTGAATCCGTAGTCCGCCGCTCGCCTTCCGTCCGCCCCTCCGTAGTTTCATTCGGAAACACGCACGCAGGCGTGGAAGAGCGGACCTTCAGGGCCGCGCAGATTGTCTCAAACAATGAGTTCTCCAGCCCCTGTGGTTCTTCTGGTTGCTGAGGAGAATTCTTCCTAAGCCTATTAATTCCCGCCCGAACCAAATGAATTAACACTCAAAGATCAACAATCAAAAATCCTCGCCACTGCTCCGTGTTGAAATGAACCGTCGATGGCCAAGCGCGTTAGTGTCGATCGTTGGATGTTCACCGTCACCACCATCCTGGTCTTCGTCGGGCTGGTGATGGTCTTCAGCGCGTCGGCTGTTATGGCGAAGGAGCGCTTCGGTTCTGCCTATTCATTCCTGATCAAGCAACTGATCTGGGCGATCGCGGGATTTGCCGTCATGGTCATCGCCATGAAAATCGACTACAAGCGCCTGAAGCATCCCGCCATTGTGCTCACGCTACTCGGCGCCACCACCATCTTTCTGATCTCCGTCTTTTTTCTCGATCGCGCGCACGGCACGCACCGCTGGTTCCACCTCGGACCGCTTTCCTTCCAGCCCTCCGAGCTTGCCAAGCCCGCCCTGATCCTTTTTCTGGCCTGGTTCCTCGAGAACAAAACAAAAGACATTAATGACTGGCGCAACACGCTTCTCCCTGCCGTCGCTCCGACCGTCGTCTTTCTCGGCCTGATCGTGTTCCAACCCGACCTCGGAACCGCCATCGCTTGCGCCGGAATCACCTCCTGCGTCCTGTTCGTGGCCGGTATTCGCCTGCGCTATTTCGGATATGCTCTCGCGGCTTCGATTCTCCCGCTCTACTTCCTGATCTTCCACGTGTCGTATCGAAAAGATCGCATTCTCGCTTTCCTGAATCCCTACGCCGACCCGCAAGGACGCGGCTTCCACATGATCCAGTCGCTGATCGCCGTCTCGACCGGCGGCATCACCGGCCTCGGGCTGATGGAAGGCAAGCAGAAGCTCTTCTATTTGCCCGAGCCGCACACCGACTTCATCTTCGCCGTAACCGCCGAGGAACTCGGCCTGGTCGGCGGGATGGCAGTCATCATCCTGTTCGGGATCTTTCTCTGGCGCGGCACGCGCGCCGCTGTGCGCACACAGGACACCTTCGGACGTTTCCTCGCCGTCGGCATCACCAGCATGATCGTGCTTCAGGCTTTCATCAATATCAGTGTTGTGCTTGGGATGATGCCAACCAAAGGCATCCCGCTGCCGTTCGTCTCCTACGGTGGATCGTCGCTTTTCGTGACCCTCGCCTGCGTCGGCGTGGTCCTGAACATCACCAAGCAAGCGGAATAAAACATTGTTGATTGAAGATTGGCGATTTGAAAAGCATTTTCCAGAGCTTGCATTGGATCGCCATCGGGAATCGTCTCTCGTACTTCGTACAATCGACAATCTGAAATCAACAATCCATCGTTTCTCTGTGCCGCTGTGGTAGGTTTTGATGTTGCCTACTGAGAACATGCGCGTCATCATCGCGGGCGGAGGCACTGGCGGACACGTCATCCCGGCACTTGCCATCGCTTACCAACTCAAGAAGCAGTTCGACGCCGAGATCCTCTTCATCGGTACCGCGCGCGGCATTGAGACGCGCCTTGTCCCGAAAGCCGGCTTTCCTCTCGAACTCATCAAGGTCGGCGGCCTCAAAAACGTCAGCCTTATGACCCGCGCCAAAACAATATTCGATCTTCCGCGCGCTCTCTGGGTTTCGGGACGAATGCTCAACGATTTCCGCCCTGATGTGGTCATCGGCGTCGGCGGCTATGCCTCGGGCCCTGCTATGTTCGCCGCAATCCGCCGCCGCATTCCGACGCTCGCCTTCGAGCCCAACGTCGTTCCCGGGTTTGCCAATCGCCTGGTGTCGGGCGGGGTTTCGGCCGCCGCTGTGCACTTTGAAGAGACTTGTGAGTACTTCCCGAACTGCCACGTCACCGGCGTTCCTGTACGTGAAGCCTTCTTTCGGATCGTCCCAAAATCCGATGGCCCACCCACCCTGCTCGTTTTCGGCGGAAGCCAGGGTGCCCGCGCGATCAATCAGGCGATGATCGAATCGTTGCCTGGACTCCAGGAGCGAATTCCTGGCGCACGCATCATCCATCAAACCGGAGAGCGCGACTATGACAACGTGTTCTCTGCCTACGAGAAATCGGGCATTTCAGGAGAAGTCCACAAGTTTATCGACGATATGCCTGGAACCTTTGCACGCGCCGACCTGCTCGTCTGCCGCTCCGGCGCAAGCACCGTGGCTGAAATCGCCGCAGCCGGGAAGCCCGCCATTTTCGTGCCCTTTCCGCGCGCTGCCGACGACCATCAGAATGTCAACGCCCGCGCCCTCGAACGCGCCGGCGCCGCCGTCGTAGTCGAGGAATCCAGTCTCGAAGCCGCCTATTTGGTCGATACCATCGTGGCTCTGCTGTCCGATCCCAAACGCCTGCGCTCGATGTCATCCGCCGCGAAATCGCTCGCCCATCCCAAGGCCCTCCAAGAGATCGCCGAGATCGTACGCAACCTGGCCGGCGAATGATTTCATCACGGATTGCATAGGTTAAAGTTCAGACTGCAGAGGTGAAGACCATACCTCGGAGTTTCCCGTCATCCTCTGTGGTTGGGGCTCTTTTCCCCCCTCTGCAATCTGCCCTCTTACCTCTTAAATTGGTTTTCTCTGTACCTCTCCGTCTCTGTGGTCAGAATGGGTTTCTTCGCCGTGAAATGAATTATCATCAGCGTCTATCCGCGTTGATCCGCGGAGATGAAGTTATGTTTGCGAAGATTCAGCGCATTCATTTTGTCGGTATCGGCGGCATTGGCATGAGTGGCATTGCCGAGGTTCTGCTGAACCTCGGCTATAAAATTTCAGGCTCTGACCTGAAGAACTCCTCCGTCACCCAGCGCCTGGCTGGTCTTGGCGCAAACGTCTTTGAAGGCCATGCCGCCTCGAACGTCACCGGAGCAGATGTAGTCGTTACCAGCTCCGCGGTCGCGACCGACAACCCCGAGGTCGCCGAGGCTCGCCGCCACCATATTCCCGTCATTCCCCGCGCCGAGATGCTCGCCGAACTGATGCGCCTGAAATATGGCATCGCCATTGCCGGCATGCATGGCAAGACCACGACTACCTCGATGGTCGCCGCCGTTCTCGCCGCCGGAGACCTCGACCCCACCGTCGTTGTCGGCGGACGCGTCGACGCCCTGGGCTCCAACGCACGCCTCGGCAAGTCTCAGTACTTAGTCGCCGAGGCCGATGAGAGCGACCGCTCGTTCCTCAAACTTTCCCCGATTCTCTCGGTGGTCACTAACATCGATCGCGAGCACATGGACTGCTATCGCAACATGCGCGACGTCCGCCGCACCTTCGTGGAATTCATGGAGCGCGTTCCGTTCTACGGCATGATCGTCGGTTGCAACGACGACCCCATCCTCCGCCGCCTCCTGCCGCGCGTGCATCGGCGCGTGCGCACCTATGGCACGAGCCGCGGTTCCGATCTACTAATTCGCATGGGGACAACCCAGCCCGGTAGCGCTGGACATCGTCCCCTCAGCCGGTTCCGCGTCGCCTCAAAGGGAAACGATCTCGGCGAGTTTACGCTGCATGTTCCCGGCGTACACAACGTGCTTAATGCCACCGCTGCGATTGCCGTTGGAATTGCGCTCGACGTTCCAATCGAGCAGATCCGTGCCGCGCTCGACGGCTTCCGCGGTGTCGATCGCCGCTTCCAACTCAAGGGCCAAGCCGCCGGTGTGACTGTGATCGACGACTACGGCCACCACCCCACCGAGATTCGCACTACCTTGGCCGCCGCCCGTCAGTGCGGATTTACACGTGTCCATGTCATCTTCCAGCCACATCGTTACACGCGCACGCGCGATCTCATGGACGAATTCGCCAGTGCCTTCGCGGACGCTGATTCGGTTACCGTTTTGGATATCTATGCCGCCAGCGAGAAGCCTATCGAGGGCATCACCGGCCAAGCCCTCGCGCACCGCATCGCTGGCGCATCACCTGGCCGCGTTCGATATCTGCCTTCTCTTGCCGATGCCGCGATGGAAGTCGCGGCTCAGGTCCATCCCGGCGACATGATCCTCACCCTCGGTGCCGGTAATGTTTCGCAACTCGGCCCGATGATCTTGGAAGAGCTTGCCAAGCACGCAGCTGTTGCTAGCGGAGAGTGAGTTCGCATCCTGATCCTGCAGCCGCACCGAGGTTGTCATCCTGAGCGTAGCAGGGAGCTCACGAAGTGAACTCCTTTGCGGTCGAAGGCCCCGACACTTTTCTGCTCGAATCTGTGCAGCTGCGAACAGGCCGCGGTGCGAAAAAGGGGCGACACAAAGACACTTCACCGCAAGCTCCCGAAGCCGCACTCCTTCCACAGCCTTTCCCAGCTCCACATTCCATACCCGACCCGCTGGGGCAACGGAAAGCCGAGCTGGTGCGCGAGCATACACACTTGGCCTCTGTGGTGAGCCTCGTGCACCATCATGTACGCGAACATGGCTGCTCCCGGAGTCCACGGCCGCGCCCATCCATCTCGATGAAACTTCGCGACGTTGCCATTCGAAAGGGCTTCGCCTAGCATCCGTGAACACAGAGCCGCACTCTTCGCAAGGGCTCGCTTTACCTGTTTTTGCGTGCAGCGGGTACGATCCAGGCGCTGCGGTAGTTTCAGATGCGGCGCCGACAAACGCAGCCATTTGCATCGAACATTGTGGACATGGCAAATGATCGCGGCGATCGTCCGCGTTTTGGCGCCAGGAAGTTGGGCTTTCCATGCACGCGCATCGAGATGCTCCAGCACGAGTTGGTTCATGCAGTCATTCACCCGGAAGGCGTTCTGCATGCCCTCGGACAAGTCGCTAGGCTTCACGGTTGTGGGCATATTTCCTCGCCAAAACGAGGCTAGTTCTGAACGGTTGCGCGAGCAAGCTATATTGGGATTTCGCGATTTCGCCTCCTTAGACATCGACTCCACCGGGCTCGATCCAAATTCCGACTCAAGAGGATGGAGATGCTTAAACGATTCGACGAATTTGGTGGACGCGTGCCCCATCCAAGCCCGGTTTTGGTTGAGTGGCTAGTCCGACTAGCGGAGACAGCCTCCCCGCCACTCGTTGTCTGAGGGCAGGCATTTGTGCGTACACCGACAAACCATACTCAATCTTTGAGAGAATTAGGACGTCGGACTACCAGGTTCCAGGCGCAGATTCTGACCGCCGATATAGCCGAGATCTGAACCTGCCGCGAGCCGAGAGCCTGGACGTATCAGTAACTCATGACTTATGAATACCTTGACTGCAAACCTTTTCCCTTCATGGATTTAGCCGCGGCACCAAGCAGCTAAGTCTGTGATTCTAATAGATCGAGGGGGAGGCCAGTACGATGCGATTACGGTGCGGTTATTAACGGTTTGCTAATCAAAATTCTCTCCTTGCGATCGCGAAATTCACTCCTCCGATGTGGAAAATTCCTGCAACTGTTCTGTTGACCATTCCAGCGACGCCCCGTCCAAGGCTTCATAAGGTGGGTAGCGCGATGAATTCCACAAAAACCATCTACTGGGTTGCTCTCGCGGCGTTCGCCGTCACATTTGGAAACCAGTACCAGCACGGGAAGTTTGAGCGGCTGCACCGACTCGCCGATCGTGCCGAGTTGCGCTTCTGCCATTTCGCCAGCCAGGCTGAGCAGACGCTGGCGATGGCGCGGGTTCTAATCGGGAAAGATCAGCATGTCGGTGTCGACGACCAGCTCGCGCTGAAACAGGCGGAGGTTGATCGAGCTATGGCCGAGCACCAGGCCGAGATCGAGAGCGCAATGGCGATGCGCCAGGCCGATCTGGACCGCATGCTCGCCGAGCGGCAGGCAGACCTGAATCGCGCAATGGCCCTGCGCCAGGCGGATCTCGACCGCGTGCAGAGACAAGTCGACCGCGTGCGTGTAGTGATCGATCGCGCTCAGATGCAGAAAGTTCGCGCACTCGCCCGGAACGCGATACGTGTCAACTCTGGCAACCGGCACGTCACCATGGTGTGTCCCTTCACCGGCCAGAAGATTTCCGTAAATGCACATGTAGACCTTCCTGAGGTCAATGCCGATGTGGATATCCCTTCTGTCGAAGTAGGAGACGACAACTAGGCCGCGTGGAATTGTCGCACTCAATCGGTGTCAGCAGATAAGCGTCGATCACCTCCGCACACGCTTCGCCAGATGGAGAAATTCACAACCGCTCCCAACTTTGCACTGTCTCATTTCGCGAAAAACCGATATAGTGATCTCGCTCAGCGGTTTTCTGACGACAACTGACCGGCACGAGTGGCGCGGAAGTCAAATTCCACCATCGTCCAGGAAGAGTTGTACCCGCTTCCCAACGAGGTTCCTGAGCGCGAGCCAATCGAAGACGCGCGTCTGATCGACCTCGAGGCTGAGCAGGAATCTCCTTTTCTCCGCGGACAAAAGCGCGTCTCCGTGCGCCGCGGTACGCTTCCTAAGAAAGCAGCCAATCGGCTGAAATGGGCCGCGCTTGCCGCGCTCGTACTCACGGTTGTCGGCGCGCTCGGCGCCACTTTATACAGTTACGGCAAGCATTCCTGGCGTTTCCGCATCGATTCGAGTGATCAGATTGAGATCAGTGGAGCGCAGCATGTCACTCACGCACAAATTATGGAAGTAATGGGCGGCGACATCGGCCGCAACATCTTCTTCATCCCTCTAGCTGAGAGAAAAAAACAACTCGAGCAGATTCCGTGGGTCGAATCGGCGAGCGTAATGCGCTTCGTGCCGAACCGCCTGAGCGTCGAGATCCATGAGCGCACGCCGGTCGCGTTCGCTCGCGTTGGTTCACGTATTTCGATGATCGACAGCATGGGCACGCTGATGGAGCTCGCTCCAGGCAGCAAGCACAAGTACTCGTTCCCAGTGATCGCGGGCATGAGTGCGGACGAGCCGCTCTCGACCCGTACTGCGCGCATGAAGAGCTACAACGAACTGGTGCGGCAACTGGACTCCGGTGGCGCCCACTACTCGCAGGAACTTAGCGAAGTCGACCTGGATGATCCCGAAGATGTGAAAGTGGTCGTGGCCGATCCGAACGGGCAGGTGCTGGTGCACCTTGGATCGGGAAACTACTCGCAGCGATACCGCACGTATGTCACGCATGTGCAGCAGTGGCGTGCGCAGTTCGACAAGCTGGAGTCGGTGGACTTGCGCTACGACGGGCAGATCATCGTGAATCCCGACCTCGACGGGATGTCGCGACACGCCGTCCTCACTCCGGCCGCGGCAAAAGCTGCGATGGCTGCGGGTGTGAAGTCGGCCGCCATTGTGAATTACGAGAAGTACGTCACGCATCCGGCGACTGTCCCCGCAGGCAAGAAGCCCGCGAAGCCCTCCGTCAAAGGCCCGGCGAAACCTGTGACGCACAAAGCGGCTGCGAAGCCGGCCAAGAGCGCGAAGAGGCCAGCGACAATGGTAGCCAAGAACGCCAAGACCACTCCGCACAGCAGCGCAAAGACGACGATGGGAGCACAGAAGCCGCCAGCGCAGCCGATCAAGCCGGCGGTCCAACCCGCGGCGAGCAAGAAGACGGATCTGCCGGCGGAGAAGAAAACGGCTGCTGCCTCGGCGACGAGTACACCCGCAACACCGAAGGCAACGAATCAGCCTGTGGGTAAGACGACGAGCGCACCAACACAATCGGCTAGCGCCGTGGCTAAACCTGGCGTAGTGCCAAACCCGTCAACCGGCAAGAAGCCGAGTGCCGGAATCCCAAAGGAGAATGCGCAGGATCATCCATAACTATGCCGAGCCATCCGCCCAATTTCATTACCGCGATCGATGTCGGCAGCGCGAAGACTTGCGTTTTGGTGGCAGAAGTTAGCGAGCACGGGCTTCGATATCGCGGACACGGACTGGCCGAGTCGCGCGGACTGCGCAAAGGCGTGATCACCGAACTCGACAAGGCGGTGAGTAGCATCCAGAAAGCCGTGGAGCAGGCGGAAGATGTCGCGGGGATCGCGATCGAGCATGCGTTGGTCGGCGTGGCCGGAGCGCACATCCGCGGCGTCAACAGCCACGGCGGGATCAGTTTCAACGGGCGCGCGCGAGAGATCGGTCGGGAAGAAATCCGCCAGGCGGTCGAGAAGGCGCGCACCGTGCCTTTGCCGGGGGATCGCGAGATTCTGCACCTGCTGCCGCAAGAGTTCATCCTCGACGACCAGCCCGGCGTGCAGGACCCAACCGGCATGATGACGACGCGGCTCGAAGTGCGCGTGCACATCGTGACCGCGTCGGCAAGCGCGACGCAAAACGTGATCACGGCAGTCAATAAAGCCGGAGTGCACGTCGATGACACGGTATTCGAGCCCTTGGCGTGCGCGGACTCGGTGCTGCGCTCGGACGAGCGCGAATTAGGAGTATGCCTGGCGGATATCGGCGCGGGTTCTTGCGACTTGATTGTCTTCCAGCAGGGCGCGGTGGCGCACACGGCGGTGATTCCGGTGGGCGGCGATCACTTCACAAGCGACTTGTCGGTGGGCATGTGCACAGGCCTGGTAGAAGCGGAGAGCCTGAAGAAGAATTTCGGCAATGCGGTGGTGACGTTGATTCCGGAAGGAAATGAAGTGGAGGTGCCGTCGGTGGGCGACCGGCCGTCGCGGCTGCTTTCGCAACGCATGGTAGGCGAGATTCTGGAGCCGCGGGCGCGGGAGTTGTTCGAATTGCTGCGCGACAACCTGCGCCAGGCAGGCGTTCTGGAACACTGCATCGCTGGGCTGGTGTTGAGTGGCGGAGCGTCGCGGCTGCCGGGGATCCTCGACGTGGCGGAATCTGTGCTGAGAAAGGCGGCCCGGCTGGCATGGCCATCGCCGATGGCGAAAATGCCTGCGACTCTGGCCGAGCCGGAGTACGCAATGCCGCTCGGTTTGGTCTATTACGGGCAGCGCGCAAGAATCGCGCGCGGATTGCAAGCGCCAGGATGGACGGGAAGGATGAAAGCGATGTTTGCGCTAAAGGGAGCATAAGAAGCGAACTTACGATGTTACTTGTCGATTTGGAAGTCGCAGCGGGGTGATTTTCAAATCCACAAGTCAACAATCAAAAATCAACGACTAAAGAAAAACAACCAGCAACGGTTCCGAAGGGGTGTTCACATGAACGAAGACAATGGACTTCGCATCAGCTTCAACGAAGAATTCCGAAACGACGCGCGCATCAAAGTAATCGGCGTCGGGGGTGGCGGCGGCAACGCGGTGAACCGCATGATTGACGCCGGCATGGAACATATTGAGTTCATCGTGGCGAACACCGACCTGCAAGCCCTGCGGATGTCGCGCGCCGCGACGAAAATCCAACTGGGCGTCAAGCTGACGAACGGTCTGGGAGCGGGAGCAAATCCCGAAATCGGTCGAAAGGCCGCGCTCGAAGATTCCGACAAAATCATTGAGGCGCTGGAAGGCGCGGACATGATCTTTGTCACGGCTGGTTTGGGCGGCGGTACAGGAACAGGAGCGACGCCGATCATCGCGTCGCTGGCAAGTGAAATGGGAGCCCTGACGGTGGCGGTGGTCACCAAGCCATTTGCCTTCGAAGGCAAGCGCCGTATGCAACAGGCGGAACGCGGTGTTTCGGAGTTGATGGAGTCGGTCGACACGACGATCGTGATCCCAAATGAGAAGCTGCTGGCTGTGGCCGAAAATGCAGGCTTCTTCGAGTCATTCCGAATTGCCGACGATATCTTGCGGCAAGGCGTGCAAGGAATTTCGGACATCATCACAATTCCGGGCATCATCAATCGCGACTTCGCGGACGTCAAAGCGATCATGGCGGGTATGGGATATGCGGTGATGGGCACGGCAACCGCGTCGGGCGAGCGGCGCACGATGGAAGCAGCGCAGCGGGCGATTGCGTCTCCGCTGCTGGAAGCCGGCGCGATCGACGGAGCGCGCGGCATCTTGATCAACATCACGGGCTCCAGTTCGCTGAAGCTCGCCGAAGTGCAGCAGGCGTGCACGATCATCCAGGGCGCTGCACACGAGGATGCAAACATCATTTTCGGAGCGGTGCTCGACGAGAAGATGAAGGACTCGGTCAAGATCACGGTCATCGCGACTGGATTCCAGGAAGCGGACATGCGTCCGCGGCGGCACGAGACCTTCGACCCCATCATCGTGCCGCGACAGCGGAGGCATGACGACTTCGTCGCCGATCCCGAACCGGAGCCTGAACCGCGGTTTGAGCCCGATCCAAAGCCGATGATCATGCAGGAAGAAACTCCCGCGCCCACCGGTGCGGCAGCCCCGGTCGAAGTCATTTCTCTAGACGCCATGCGCACGCCTCCGCCCACTTACCAGGCAGAAGACCTGGACGTCCCGGCGTTCATGCGAAAACGTTTAGAGATGTAGAAAACGAGACTAAAAAAAATCAGGCGGCCCGTTGTGGCCGCCTGTTTTCTTTTAGCGTTGCTGCTGCCTATTGGCGGCAAGGATTGTTCTTTCCCGGCTTGGCGGACTTGATGCGTGCGCTGGTAAAACACGCTTCATCGAAATAGAGCTGGTCCCCTGCTTTCTGATAGTAGAGAACACTGCTCTTTCCCGATCCCGACTTTTCGGAAACCGTCACAAACGATTGAGCCGTCACCTGCTTTGTTTGACCCTTGAGAGCCTCGAAAATGACCCGCCCGACGAGGTTCCCCTGCGACGGAAGGTCGAATCCGAGGATGTAAGCCAGAGTGGGAGTGATGTCGGCATTCGAGATCGGCGTGCGAACCACCGCGCCGTGCTTGAAGTCTGGGCCGAACGCGGCCATGTTGTTGAAGGTGTTGTCACGCCCGAGCGATCCGTGCATTCCCTGTCCTTCCTGCAGCGACGTGTCAGCAATCTGGACGGCGGACTGAAGATCCGTCGGATCGAGGTAGAAGGTCTTGAAGTTGAGCGCGATGGTGGGACGCGGCGTCTGAGCGTTACCGACAAGTCCGATCGAACTGAGCGGCAGAGTGCCCGGGAGCGAGCCGTAGGCATCGTCAAGGAAGATGGTGCCAACGTAATCGCGAGTGGCCAGGAAGCTGACGATCTGCTGCACGCGCGCGACATTCTGGTCGGGCACGTAGATCAGGTCGGAGCCGCCGTTGGCAGCGATGATCACCTTGGCATCGGTCTGGTTGAGGATCTGTCCGCTGGCCCCAATCAGGCCGTCGCCGTTCGCGGGACGCTGGCGGACGGTCGCGCTCTGCTGGCCGATGGTGGGATCGACCGGCATGTAAACGCGTGTGTTGTTGTTGTCGGTGATGATCGAATCCGGATCGTACAGCGGCATGTTCAGAGCGTGCGCGAGATCAATCGCCAGGAAGCCCGGAGGCATGAATCCCGGATTGACTTCCACGCGGCCGCTTGCATCCTTGTATGTGAACTGTGCCGCGTAGCTCTGGCTGAAGTGTCCTTGTGAGTCAACTTCGTGATGGCTGATGGTGGCGAAGCCGTGGTCCGCGGTGATGAAGATATCGGTATTCTTTGCCAGAGCAGGTGTGGCGTTGATGTAGTCGAGAAGCTGCTTGAGGTTAGCGTCAGCGTTCTTGATGGACGCTTTCGAGGTCGGGCCATTGATGCCAGGGGTGAGAGTGTTCAAGCTGTCGCCCTGGTTGTGCTGGGTACCGTCTGCGTCGCGCGACCAGAAGAGCAGCGCAAAGGGACGGCCGCTGGCAGTGAACGTCGGCAGGATCGCCTTAGTGACGACATCGGCGAAATATTGCTGCTGAACTGTGTTCGGCGACGTAGTTCCGGGCGTGGTGTTGTTTCCTGAGAAGCCATTGTTGCACTGGTCCGTCGCACCGCAACCATTGCTCCGGTTGGGGGCGGCCTGCGCGAGACCGGCGGCGGTGAGTGCATCGGAGATCTGCTTGGTCAGCGGAACGCCAGAGCCGTTACCGGTGGCGTCGTCGATGAATACGGTCTGAGGGATCGTGAACTGGCCGTTGACGGGCTGGAGTTGGCTCACGTCCTGAATGCCAACCGGACCATGCTTGCCGACGGACGCCGTGTTGTAGCCATTCTGGCGAGCGATGGCGAGCAAACTTTCTTCGGTGAGCCAATTGCCGTTGTAGTGATCGTCGAGGTCTCCGAGAATCTGGTCGTTCTCAACAAACGGTGTGTTGGTCTGGGCCGGCTTGCCGAAGTTGCCGGTATTAAAGATTGGATAGCCAGAGTAGATCGTATTGCTGAAGTCGCCGGTGTCGCCAGGATAGTGTCCAGTGGCGATGCTCGCGCCATTCGGAGTGGTGAAGGTCGGAAACATGGCATGACTGTTCACGAAATTCACGCCATTGGTGCGGAGTTGGAAGAGCGTGGGAGCGTCGGTTGCATTGACGGAGCCGGCGCGCATTCCATCGACGACGAAGATGATCACATTACGGCCGGTAGCGGTTTGTTTCTTGTCGGCAGCACTGGCGGAAACTGAAAAAGCCAACGAAAGCAAAGCCAGGGCGGCGACCAGGGCGCAGAAAGAGCGTTTCATACGAAGGTCACCTCAGGGTGAGATTTCTTACGAAATCTAGAGCGGGGTTATTAAGCGGCGATGAATGAAATGTAAAAAGGAAAAGAACGAGTTGCGTGAATCAAGAAACTCTCTAGGCAAATCACGAAACTCCTCTACGTCGAAGTGTGTTCAGCTCGATGTCTAGAAACTTGTCGCGCAAAAAATCGTTGTAGCGCGTGGACCGGTAAATTTCTCAAGAACGAGCGCGTTCCAAAATGGAACCTATCTCCTTTGCTCTCTTCCATTTAACGGAGATACTGCTACTCCGATCTTCCAAAAAATATAGATAACTCTGCCGGCACGATGCTTGGCCTTCGAGATCAGGCTTGTGGCGAAAGGGTTAAGCAAAACGAGGGCCGTCGCATTCGGACAGCGACGAAAGTGCTATATCTTTTAGGGATATATATTAACTATTCCAATAACAGTAAGATATATGGGGCTTTCGTACGATTTCGGGAGGTCGATTTCTTCGCAGTCATTGAGAAAGTTACTCGGAAACTGGTGACACCAAGAAGCGGAACGCACATCTCTCAGGTGTGCCAACCGCGACGATTCGACAATTCAATCTCCGAAGGCCCTACAGAATCCTCTCGTTTTAGTTCTTACAAAACGAGCAAGCTCGGTTGGCAAAAGGCTTTTTCCCATTTCGCGTGGTTCGGAGAGCACCCTATGCGAGATCTTTCAAAAATCAGTTATTTACGGCTCATCTTGTCTCTCATTATCGCCGTGATCTTTTGTGCAACTGCCGTCGGTCAGTTTGAGAAGGGCACCATTAACGGGTCAGTTACGGACGCCAGCGGAGCTGTAGTGGTAGGCGCCGAAGTGAAGGCGACCCACCAGCACCAACGCAGTTCGCACTGTCTTAACCAACGACGCAGGGATTTACACCATCAGCAATCTGACTCCCGGCACGTATGAAATCACGGTGACCCAAAAGGGATTCGGCACGTTCAAACAGTCCGTCTCGATCGCCCCCGGTGGACGGAGCGAGATTGACGCGAGACTTGAAGCGAAAGCGTCGGGAGAAACGATCGAAGTAGTTGCGCGCACGGAGGATCAAGTCGAAACACAGAGGTCCTCGATCAGTCAGACGGTAACGCAGGCTCGCGTCGCTCAACTGCCAAGTCTGACCCGCGACCCTTACGACTTCGTTCAAACGATGGGCAACGTAAATCAGGATTCGGCGTCCGGCACGGGAGGTTCGGATCAGATTGTTCGCGGCGCGGGCGTATCAATCAATGGCCAGCGTTCGGCGAGCACCGATGCCCTTCTCGATGGTGGGGAGAACGTCGATCTCTACACCACAAAAGTGGGGCAGTCGATTCCGCTCGATGCGGTTTCGGAGTTCAGCGTAACAAGCAACAATTTCTCGGCAGAGTACGGACGGGCGTCGGGCGGCGTGATCAACGTTGTCACCAAGTCAGGGTCCAACACACTGCATGGAAGCGCCTACGAATTCAATCGCGTGTCGGCCCTAACGTCGAACGACTACGATTCAAATGCGAGCGGCATTCCAAAGGGAAAGTACACGCGCAACCAGTTCGGGTTCTCTTTAGGGGGACCTGCAATAAAGAATAAGCTGTTTTACTTTAGCAACATGGAATGGACGCGCGTTCGTAGTGCTGCGAATACGATCCTGGTGGTCCCCGATCCGGCTTTCATTGCCGCTTCCGCGCCCGACACGCAAGCATATTTCGCCCAGTTCCAGTTCCGGCCCGGGCTTAGCATTCTGCGCCAATACACTGCCGGAGAGGCCGGAGCGGCGGTCAACCACCTTCATCCAGAAAGAAGCAGTGCGGCATACCTTGCTTATGCCGGAACGGACGACGATCCCACGACCAATCCATTGTTTGATCGCGTTGCTTTTCCAGACCCCGGGTGACTCAGGTGGTGGCGCTCCTCAGAACACGCTGAACATGGTGCACCGTGTCGATTTCACTATGACCGATAAGACGACGATGTACGGCCGCTATGCCATGTTCAAGCAGAACGAGTTCTCCGGCTTCATAGACAACAGCCCATATGCGGGTTTCGACACGGGCCAGACGCAGTTGAACCAGAACTTCCTGTATTCTTTGACCCACGTATTCTCTCCGAACCTGATTGCCGATTCGAAGATCAGCTTTAACCGACTCACACTTCAGCAAGCGTTAAGTTCACAGCAACCTGTACAGCCGACCATTTACTTCAACACTAGTACGGCTGCGAATGTGAACGGCGATCTGCTGTGCCTTCCTGGATATTCGTGCACGACGCCAGGCAATGCGATTCCGTTTGGCGGTCCCCAAAACGTGATCCAGTTTGGACAATCCGTGAGTTGGAACCGTGGCAAGCATGAAATGCGTTTTGGCGGACAATACGTCTATACGCAAGACAACCGGACCTTCGGCGCTTATCAGAATGCAGTGGAAGGACTTGAGTCGGGCGGCACCTCAGGTGGCCTAACTTGGGGCGCAGACAACCTGATGAACGCAAGCTCGGGATGGTTCCAGGTGGTGGTCGATCCACAGGGAAAGTTCCCGTGCTTCCGGGACGCGGCGCACAACTTGATCATCAATCCGGATTGCCAGATCACGTTGCCCGCGACGCAGCCGTCGTTCTCGCGCAGCAATCTTTACAACGATATGGCTTTTTACGGCCAGGATACGTGGAAGCTCTTCCCGCGTTTTACCGTGAACCTTGGCCTGCGTTGGGAGTATTACGGCGTGCAGCATAACCGAAATCCCAAACTGGATTCGAATTTCGTGTTAGGCAACACGGGATCGCTCCAGCAACGGATTGCGGACGGCCGCGTCTATACAGTCGCCGCAACCGATAACAGCCCTGCCAGTCCGGTTGGAGGATTGTGGCAGCAAGACAAAAAGAACTTCGCGCCCCGCATCGGTTTTGCCTGGGACGTGATGGGTGATGGCAAGACGTCGCTACGCGGGGGTTATGGAATCGCGTACGAACGCAACTTTGGAAACGTTACGTACAATGTGATTCAGAATCCTCCCGGCCAATTTAACAGCAATTTTTCAAGTTCGATTGTTCCCGGCACAGCGGGTTCCCAAGCGCTGTTCGCAAACAATCTCGGCCCATTCGCGGGCACCGGTGTGAAGGAGCTTCCACCACCGAGTTTGCGTTATGTGCGACAGGATATTCCGACCTCGTATTCGCAGAGTTGGAATCTCTCGCTGCAGCGCAAATTGATCAAAAATCCCGGTGTTGGCGCTTGAGTACACCGGAGCACACACGGTCCATGATTACTCAATCGAAAACCTGAACCAGCAAGGAATGGGAGTCGTGTATCTCGGGACCGATCTCGAAGCACCCGACTGCCAGGTTGGCTTGGGACGATGCGATTTGGACCGTCTGAATCGCCAGTACGGCAACATGAAAACCCGTGGATTCGGTGGCTACTCGCATTATCACATTGAACACTCGCTTCCAGTCGAACAATTTGTTCAATCAAGGCCTCGATCTGGTGGTGAACTATACCTGGTCGCATAGTTTGGATAACCTTAGCTCGACCTTCAGCGAAACTCCGCAAACTGAGAATCTTGGCTTGCTGGATCCTTTCCAACCTGCGCTGGATTACGGCAATGCGGATTTCGACGCACGGCACCGGATCGCTATCAGCGCGGTCTGGGCGCTACCCTATGCGAGGCAGTTCCACGGAGTTGCCAAGCATGTGCTCGATGGGTGGGTGCTGGCGCCAATCATCACGGCACACACGGGGAACCCTTTTACCGTCTTCAATAGCTTTAATGGATTCGGTGGGGACACAGCCTTCGCTCGATATCAGATTCCGCCCGGGGAAGCCATCAAATACTCGGGTAATTCCGATAACGTTCCGGCGGGGGTGGAAGGGCCAGTGGATTTCTCTGGCCCTAACAACTTCAATTATTTGAGTTTGCCGACCATTGCAGCGGAGGACATTTATTTCGAACCGCTGACCGGTTCGGGCGAGTTGCCCACGTGTGACATGACCACAAACTCTCTTGGCGACACGGTTTCTACCGGCCAGAATTGCAAGTGGCCATCAAACATGACTCGACGCAACGCGTTTCGCGGACCTGGCGTATACAACATAAACTTGGCTATTCGCAAAGATTTTTCGATCAATGAGAAGTTCAAGCTCCAATTCAGTGCGGAGTTCTACAATCTTCTCAATCACTCGAATTACTACATCGTCGCTGGGGGAACCCAGGATTTCGGCAACTTCTTCCCGTCGCCGACACCCAATTTCGAGATTCTGGGGAAGCGGGGCGTGGTACCGGCCGGAGGAATTCCGAATGAAAGACGATTCATCCAGATGGCACTGCGACTGACATTCTAGGCAGGACTGCAATCTCTTAAAGGGGAGCCGAAAGGCTCCCCGGTTTTTTGTTTCCACCACACACATTACATGACTACGCTGTTGTGTAAGATCCCGCACCGACGATTCCCTCAGATAGCTTCCCGAGCGGTACTCCGCGATCTGGTTTGATCGTGAATGCTGCCGATCGAGTGGGGCCGCGGCCCGAGCCGCCGCTATCCATCCTGGTATCGATGAATTGACGACGTTTTGCCTCAAGTGCGACACTGTTCGAACGTCCCCCCGCAGTGGAGTCCAATGATATTCATTCGGTTACATTACTTCTGGGCCTTGTTTCTGCTGTTGGTCTTCATCCCAGGGTTTGCATCAATCGAAATGCTAGGGCAATCAAGCCCCACCCCGATCGGCATCACCGGCAATACCACTTCGATGTATTCAAGTTCCGGCGCAGTCATGGTCGTCTCGGTCGTGGACAGCCGTCGGAAGCACCTCGAGCAGCAAGCTATTGTTCGGGTCTCCAACCGGTCGACCAAAATCACTTACTGGCTGACGACTAACGACAATTCAGAGGCGGGTTTTCCCGATCTGACGACGGCAATCTACGATGTTTCGGTCAGCGCATTTGGATACAAGACGGCTCATTTGGAACAAGCCGTTGGCGCAAGCAACAACTCGTATCATCTCGAAGCTGTGCTCGAAAAAGACCCTTCTGCAATGGAACTCGAACCACGGCGCGCCGAGGACCTGCCTCCCAAGGCTCGCAAGGATCTGCATCGTGGCATCGCGGCCATCAAAGCGAGCGACCTGAAGAATGCGCAGAAGAAACTGGAATCGGCATACAAGGTTGATCCAGAAAGCGCGGACGTCAATTTCTTACTAGGTTACGTCTATTTCCAGAGCGGTGATTTCCAAAAGGCAGAAAAGTCCCTTGCCGTCGCCGGAGTTGCAGACCCTCACAACGCGCAAGCCCTAACATTGCTGGGACGCTGTTATCTTCAGCATTCCGATACAGCTAACGCGCAGAAGGCGTTTGAATCCGCCGTCAGCGGAGATCCGGAATACTGGACGGCTCATAGCTTGCTAGCCAATATCTATTTGGAACAGAGAAAGTACGAGGAAGCTTATCAACAGTCTGAGCTGGCCATCGAGAAGGGTAAAGGTGCTGGTAACAGCGCAAACGTGGTTCTTGGACAAGCTCTGGCGCATCTCGGCAAAGAATCTGAAGCAATACAGGCTCTTAAGTCGTACTTACAAGCGGAGCCCAAGAGCTCGATCGCACCACAAGTCTCGAAATTGATTGCCGAACTCGAAGCCCGCGTCGCCGCGCGCGAGAAGGATCCCAGGGCACAGCCGGGAGCTGTCGCAGCAATCCTGCCCGCGGCTGATCTTAAACCGGCCCTGCCCTCTGTGGCCACCTGGGAACCGCCCGGGATCGATGACACCAAGCCATCCGTCGCTGCCGATGTCAGCTGTCCTCTGGACGACGTCCTTTCACGAGCCGGCGTCCAGGTTAAACAGTTTGTGGACGATCTGGCGCGCTTTAGCGCCGTGGAAGATTTGCTGCATGAAGACCTCGACGATCTTGGAAAACCGGTCAGCAAAGAGACCCGAAAATTCAACTATCTGGTTTCAATCTACTCTCCGATACCTGATGCATTGATCGCTGACGAATATCGTACCGGAGTGAAAGCCCTTTCAGATTTTCCCGATTCCATTGAAACCCGCGGCCTGCCGACCATAGCGTTTGTGTTCCATCCATTGATTCGGCCGAATTTTCTAATGACTTGCGAAGGGCTGGGTCAGCTAGACGGTCAAGCTATGTGGATCGTGCATTTCATCCAAGACGAACATCGCCCTAATCGCACGCGTGGATATACCGTTGGGGGTTCTTTCTACCGCGCAGACTTGAAAGGACGTGCATGGATCTCGGCCTCAACGTTCCAGATTGTTCAATTGGAAACGGAATTAGCTCGGCCAGTACCCGAAATTCAACTCTTGAGCGAGCATATGAAGATCGAATATGGCTCAGTGCCTTTCCCTGCTCGGAAGGTGGAACTCTGGCTTCCCAAGAAAGCAGAGATCTACTTTGATTTTCGAAAGCACCGTTACTTCCGACGTCATAGCTTCGACAACTTTATGTTATTTGCTGTCGATTCGGAAGATAAGCCGCGTGACCCTGCCAGTAAGTTAACCCCGGGAGGGCCAGCTGTGACTTCTCCACAGAGCCAGTGAAATTCAGTCAAATAGACGCTTTCCCGAGTTGGACTCAGATGCAATCGACTAGCAGATAGTGCGCCTTCATTTGTGCTTTGCGATCCAGTCGGTGATCTTCGTCTCCAAAACATCGAGCGGGAGAGGACCTTGGTCGAGAACGGCGTCGTGGAATGACCGCAAGTCGAACTTCGAGCCGAGTTCTTTTTGGGCGCGGGCGCGTAGTTCCAGGATCTTGCGCTGTCCCATCTTGTAAGAGAGAGCCTGTCCGGGCCACGCAATGTAGCGGTCGACTTCGGTCTCAATGTTCTGATCGTCCATCGCAGTGTGCTCGCGAAAATAGTCGATCATCTGCTGGCGTGACCAGTGCTGCGAGTGCACTCCGGTATCGACCACCCAGCGAACCGCGCGCCACATTTCATTCTGCAGGCGTCCATAGTCGCTGTAAGGATCTTGGTAAAAGCCAACTTCCTTGCCCAGTCGCTCGGAGTAAAAGGCCCAGCCCTCGGAGTAGGCGTTCACGTTGAGATCGTACTTGCGGAAAGGCGGGAGGTCGGTGAGTTCCTGTGCAATTGAGAATTGCAAATGGTGGCCAGGTACGCCTTCGTGATAAGCGATCGCTTCGACGTTGAGTAGAAGACGCTTTGCGGGCGCGTACTCGTTGACGTTGATTCGTCCGGGAAGCGAGCCGTCTCCGGAACCGATTGAGTAGTCCGCGGGGACACCATCCGCACTGCGAAACGACTCCATGGGCACAACAGCCAGCTTGTTTTTCGGAAGACGTCCGAAGAGTTGGGGCAGCTTTTCATACATCTGGTCGCGATACTTCGTATAGAGATCGAGCAGCTGCTGGCCCGACTTCGCGTGCAGATTCGGATCCTGCCGGATGTGTGCATTGAACGATTTCAAATCGCTGAATCCCTGTGCCTTGGCGATCTTCAGCATTTCGGATTCGATTTCAGCGACACTCTTCATGCCAAGATCGTGAATCTGCTCAGGAGAGAGGCTGGTGGTGGTCTGCTGTCGAACAGCGAAGCGGTATCGGGCATCGCCGTCGGGCAGAGACCAGATCCCCGGATCGGTGCGCCCGCGGGGCGCGTAGTCTTCTCGGACAAATTTGGCGAAGCGGGAGTAGGCCGGAGAAACTTCGTTCTTGACGATGGCTTCGATTTGGTCGCGCAGGTGTTGCCGGTCAGATTCTGAAATCGTATCGGGAAACTTCCTCAAGGGATCGGTGAACGGGCTCGTGTCGAGCGGACTATCAGCAATCTGCTGCGCCTGGGAGGCGACTTTTTCGAGGAGATATTTCGGCGGCATCAGGTGGTCGCGGAGACCGTCCCGCATGTGTCCTGTCGCTTGTTCCAGAACGCGAGGAATCTGGTGAAGGCGAGAAGCATAGTCCTCGTAGTCCTTCACATTGCGGAATGGCGTGTCGTAGGGCAGCGAGGCATAGCCGAGATGAATGCCGCCGAATTGTGTGGCTGGCATTTCCCAATCTTTGAACTGCGCGGCTTCCAGGTCGTCGCGCAAGGTTCGCACCATCAGGGCCTGGTTGAGTTTCTCCGGTTCGGGAAAGCCGGTGGTATTGATGGCTTCAAACCTCTTCAAGGATTCGCGTGCGTGCTGAAGATCATCGGCGATTGCTTTGTCAGAAAAATCGCTTAGGCGGTCGTTGTAGCGGTTGTCGCCGACATGTGTGGCAAGTTCGGGCTGCGTGCGCAACGTATATTCCCACTCATCCGCCAACAACTGGTTGAGTTGAGAACGCCGCGCTTCTACGGTTGTGTCGGCGGCGAAAGTGAGCAAAGGAACGAAAAGGACGAGCAGAACGATCGCGGGCACGATTCGCAAAAGAGTCTCCTGAGGTTGTGGAAGAAAGTTATCAGAAATCATTGGCGTCGGCGAAGGGAGAGACGCCGGTCCGGATGTCTAGAAAATGATGTCGAGCGGCGTCGCCCTGTCGTAAAACTGACGCCAAGCGTTTGGCAATTGCAAGAAGTTGTCAGTTCTTGTGCGGTGAAGTTTCCGTAGCATGAAGGTGGGGTGCGCAAAGGATTTCATCTCAGGAGGGTATCTTAGGGGTAACCTGGTGGATCCGATTACTGAAGTGCCAGACCGAAGGAGAATCCTCGTTAAATGGATTAGTTGTAAATAGTTTAGGAAAAGCTAACGCGATAACCACAGAAGCAATTTCCTGTTGCGCCGGAGAGACAAGTTCCCTAATATCAAGCCAGATGCGGTAGCCTGCTACCGTTACCCACCCAAATGGCAGGGTTCTTGCATCGAATCACAATGAAAGATTTTCTCCGGGGATCAAGAGCGTGAAGTTCTGGAGTTCCGCCACTCGTCTCGTAGTGATCGCAGCCCTGACCCTGGTGCTGACAGGCTTGGGCATCGCGGCCAGTGTCAATACCAACTCGCTCGGAGCCAAGAAATCAAGGTCAGTATCGGAAAATCAACACGCTAAGCGGCGCATGCATTCGCTTGCCCGAAGCCGCAGCACGTCGCGGGCGCGCGTGACTCGAACCAGCCGGCGGCGTCGTTATTATGAACGGTTCTACACGAGTTCCTTCGCAGAAGACATCACCAACGGGGATGTGACGGCAGGCGAGGATCCGGTCGTGCGCCGAGCGGCGATTGAAGCACTCGGCAATATGAACGGAACCGTGGTTGCGATAGAGCCGACTAGCGGACGGGTGCTGGCAATGGTGAATCAGCGTCTAGCACTCTCCAGCGGCGCGCAGCCTTGCTCGACCATCAAGCTTTCGGTCGCCTTGGCAGCTGTGAGCGAAGGAGTAATCGACAAAGAAACGAATGTGATGCTTGGCCGTCGCAGCCGGATGAATCTGACGCAGGCGCTGGCACGGTCGAATAATGCGTACTTCGAAGCCGTCGGACGCAAACTCGGCTTCGACAAGGTGAGCTACTACGCGCACCAGTTCGGGCTCGGCGAGCTTGCCGGATATGACATCCCCGGAGAGCAGGTCGGCACATATCCGGACGCGGAGATTTCTTCAAAACTCGGCGGTGTTGGAAAGATGTGCTCGTTTGGCGAAGGGATCTCGATGACACCGCTGCAGTTGGGCGCGATGGTGTCCACCATCGCCAATGGCGGCACTCTCTATTACTTGCAGCATCCGACGACCCCCGAAGCGGTCACGAATTTTCAGCCGCGAGTAAAGCGGCACCTGGATATCGAGTCGGTTATACCGGAGATCTCGGATGGAATGGCCGGTGCGGTGGAATATGGCACGGCGCGCAGTGTCCGGTTGAACTTCAACGAGGAATCAATTCTGGGCAAGACCGGGACCTGCTCTCACGCAGGCACTCGATACGGATGGTTCGCCTCGTATGCGAACACCGATATTGGGCGGATCGTGACGGTGGTCTTCCTCCAAGGTGGACGGCCGACGTTCGGGCCGAAGGCGGCCGAGATTGCAGGGCGGATGTACCGCAATCTTTACGACAACAATTTCTTCGTGGCTCGCTCTGCCGGCACGACACCGGACGCCACCATCGAAAAAGTGAATACACCGCTTCCCGCACAGCAGGAATAGTCAGCCAATATTCAACGAACAAAGGCCTCCTCGCGGAGGCCCTTCTATTTGATACCCACAAGCTACTTCGCCAAATTCAGCTTCCTCGTTTCCCCAAGTCTTCGAGTAGCGTTCGGGATGACAATTGCTTGAGAGTTCGAACAAAAACTAGAACCAACATCCCGATCCACATCGTGAGAACAGATCGAAGAACTGCCGCGTGGTTTCGCGGAAGAAGAGCGTGGCGTTAAAGGGCACGTGAATCGTCTGAAAAGAACGTGGCGACGAAAGCGTGAAGAAGTTCTTGAGATTGTTGTCAACGTAAGCGTCGGCATAAACTCCCGGAGGAATTGGCCCGAGTGGCTTGCCGGACTCACCGAAGTTGACCTCGATAAATTTCAGAATGGTTCCGAAATCGAGAACGGAGTTGTCCACGTATCCGGCGGGGGTATAAGCCGAGATTACGAGCAGCGGAACGCGAAAGCCATAGACATAGGATTTTCCCCATCCGTTGTACTGGCCCATGCGGAAGGGAGGAACGTGATCATACCAGCCGCCCCAATCGTCCCACGTGATGAGGATGGCGGTGTTCTTCCAATATTCTTCGCCATTTGCGCATCGTTTGTTGTTTCCGATGGCATTCACGACAGCGGCTACCCAGGCCGGGCCGGTTCCATCGTTGCTCTTCGGATGATCAGACTGCGCGACGGTTGCCGGCATGACCCAACTCATCGAAGCAAGATTGCAGCTTTGAATGTCGGTGAGCACCTGCTTTGAACCGACTACGACGTTGTTGATCCACTCAGGACCGGTGCACACACGCTCTCCGTTGATTATCTTCGGCTGGCAGATGTGGTTGATCGCATTGGGAGCGGTCCAGATCGAACCCGCGGTAGTCGCGTAATATTTCCAGCCCACTTTGGCGGCGTCCAGGACGTCAGTGAGCGTGGGATGCTCGTAGCAGGGATATTCCGGCGGATTTGAGGTCTCATCGCCCTCCGGATCGACGAGTGGAACGGGTTGATCTGTTGGCGCAATACATCCGGTGGGGTCGGAAATTTTGGGGTTCACCGACGCGAACAACGGACTGTCAGTTGTCGGTGCGGAGGTCCCCGCCAAAAGGAATTGATGTGCGGGAAAACTGGGTCCCTGATTGGTCTGGAACATGCGATTAGCCCAGCCATACTGCTTCGCCAGATCGAAGTATGGCTGGATGATGCCATCAGAGTTGTCGACGTACTTGTATTGGGGATTGGGGGGAATGGTGCACTTCGCCGCCGGGCTGGTTCCAACCTTATCGGCGCCATCGAGTTTGCCATTCGCATAGGCGGTGATGAAGGCATCGTGCCGATGATTAATGTCGTAACAGTTGGCGAGCGGTACCGGCGTGAGAGGGACTTTCTCACCCTTGGAGTTGATTCCGAAGGTGCCGATATCGACGCCCGGCTCAAAGTTGGGATTGCTTCCGAACAAATTGTCGACGGAACGGTTCTCTTGCACGATAAAGACGATGTGCTTGAAGGGAACATTCTGGGCGAGTACGAATCCGGATATCAGAAGAAGAGCGAGAGCGAAAAAAGTCTTGCCGATCAGAGTGATAGGAGTTCTCCTCAAAAGAATTGACAACCCTCACTTGATGCCATGAGAGGCGGCGTAGCTTCTGCTCGATACGGAGTGACGAAAGAAGTTTACTAGCTGCCCTTCTCCCGTTCATAGGCCTTCTGCAGATACCGGCGAGCTTCATCGAGTGCGCCGGAAGTATTGTCATTGGTTTGAACGGCCTGACGATACTCGTTGACCGCGCGTTCACGCTGTCCGGTGACATCGAAAATCTTGCCGAGCTGGAGGTGGCTCCAGACTTCAGTCCAGCGGGGTTCGCCGTCGCCATTGAGGGATTCGCGATAAGCATTGGCGGAGGCCTGGTAGTTGCGCTGAAGGAAAAAGACCTCTGCGATGCGGTAGTGGGCGAGCGAACTGTTCTTATTGACGTCAAGCGCCTTGTTGAACTCGCTGAGCGCTCCGGCGAGATCTCCCTGCTGCGTGAGACCCTGGCCACGCAGGATCGAGGCACGGAGCTTGATCTCTTTGGAATTCTCAAGCACGCGGTTATCGGGATCGATGACGATGCGACGCGGGCGACCGAAGGTCTCGATAGTGAAAGGAGAGTTTGTTCCGACCACTTCGATGCGCTTCTGTTCAGTCTTGCCGTCGGTGTCGATCTTGAGGTCCACCGGCATGCGGAAGAGATCGAGATCCTGATCGATCTGTCCAACCACACGGAAGCCCTTGTTGTTGCCGAGTCGGTAGATCGTGTACTTGGTCTTGAATTCTGGCGCGCTGGTTGAATCCATCCACTGCGAGAAGAACCAGGTCAGCTTGTCTCCGTAGTCGGCTTCTGCGAGAGTGCGGAAGTCGTCGATGCTCGCTGACTTCCCCGCATACTTGGTGGCGAAATCGCGCATGATCTTGAGGTACTTCTGTTCGCCGACCACCCAGCGAAGCATGTGCAGGATCATGGCGCCCTTGTCGGTGACGAGCGACTGGAATTCGGGCGAGAAGTAGTCGAGCTTAGCTGCACTCGAGAGGGGGACGGTGTCATAAGCAAGCGCGCCGACTGACATGTCCTTGACCATCTCTTCAAGGCCGAGTTGTCCGGCTGCGCTCTCCACGTAGCGCGCTTCGGAGTAACGGGCAAATCCGTCGTTGATCCACCAATCGTCCTTGGAAGCTGGGCTGACTGAGACTCCCCACCACTGCCGCGCAATGGTGTTAGCGAGGAGCTTGTAATTTGTCTTTTCGTTGATAGCGCGGCTGGCGAGAGCCCCGATTTCGGGCGCCCATGCTGTGGGGACGGTCTCGTCGGGAATCTCGACGATTCTCAACGTAGTTGAGGGGGCATTGCCATATTGCGTGACGAAGTAGGTGAATTCCTTTACGGCGGTGGAGGCGTACTCGGCGCCGAGATTCTGATGATTTGGCTTGAAGTAGACGTGCAGGTCAAGTCCGGCGTCGTCGCTCTTGAATTCCTGGAAGGCGCCCGCGACGATCATGCCCGGAAAGCTTGGCTTGTCCCAAGTGTACGTGTAAGTCTTCGATTCGGCGGGAGCATTTTTCTTCGGCGACGCGGTGGTGACGGATTGTTTTCCACTGCCGATCACTACCATGTGTGCCGGAACCGTGACGCTGATCGTCGACGTAAAGCGATTTAGGCCGTATCCAGCAACCGGAAACCACAATCCCGAATAGAGCAAGTAGCTCGTGTCGGGCCCGACATAAGCGAGTTTGAGGCCCTGGACCGGGCTATCGTCTGCAGTTTCGAGCGTGCCCTCGTATTCAAAAGTAATCGTTGTGCTGGTGTTCTTGGTCAGGCCATTATTGAGCGCAATGCGGACGGCGGAGTCCTGCGTGATGCGCTCGGGACTGAGCGGCTTGTTGGTGGCATCCGTCAGTTTAGTGATGCGCAGGGCGTTGTTCAGCTGAAATGTTGCGACGCTAATGTCTTCGAGGGCGGTGAATTTGACTTTGGCGCGGGCGGTCAGTTTATGGCTTTGCGGCAGAAGGTCGGCATCAATCTGGTAGTCATCAACGCGGATGCGTTGCTTCTCGGCGGCCATTGCAGGCAGAGCAGTAAGACAAAGCACTAGAAGCAGATAGGGACATGCGGCCCGGCGCAAAGTTGGCCATTGGCGAAGCTTCAAGCAAATTCTCCTCGGGAGCACAGCACTCAGTATGATGACAATTTTCCCGCAAAAGATGTGCTGGGACAAGGGTTAGGCCGGAGTTCGGTCACGAGAAGGCGAGAGCAGAACCCCTTCCAGGAGCGAGCGGAGCAGACCTCAGGACCTGGTGAGCTGCATTCAGGAAAGCATCCCAAGAATGATCTCGGCGGCTTTGTCAGCCGGGTGTTGACGGCTCGACTCCGGCGCGGCGAGCTTCTTTCTCACTGTTGCGATGCCTTCGAGCATGCGCGTACGCGGTTCTCCGTCGGGAATGATCTTAGCGAGTTCGGCGACGATGTTTTGGGCGGTGAAATTTTGCTGGACGAGTTCGGGAACGATTTCTTTTGCGGCAATCAGATTCACCATCGCGAAGTGCGCGACCTTTACGCGCGGCTTACCGAGCGCATAAGTGAGGGGTGAGACGCGATACACCATTACAAATGGCGTGCCCATGAGCGCGGCTTCCACGGTGGCGGTGCCGCTGGCGATGATTCCGGCACGCGCATGGGATAGGGCGGGCAGGGCTTCCGGCACGAGCTGAATTCGGTGGAGAGGGCTGTCCGGCTTAGCCAGTCGCATGTCGAACAGAGATTGAAGAAATGCGTGGTCGAGGGTGGGGGCGACCGGAAGCAGAAATTCAAATTCGCTGCCGAGAAGACTGACGGCTTCGAGAATCGTCGGCAGGTTCATGCGAACTTCCTTGCGACGGCTGCCCGGCATAACCGTGATCCAGGGCTTGGCTGGGTTTAGAGATTGCTGGGCAGCGTAGTCGTCCCGGGTGATTGCGGGCAGCGGAAGGTCGGCGAGCGGGTGTCCAACGAACGTCGCATCAACGCCGCGGTCGCGATAGAATTTTTCTTCGAAGGGAAAGATCACGAGCGCTTTGTTGACATACTTGCGGAGGAGCTTGACGCGTCCTTGGCGCCAGGCCCAGAACTGCGGGCAGACGTAGTAGACGACCGGAACGCCGCGCATGCGCATCTGGCGCGCTACACGCCAATTGAACGCTGGAGAATCGATGACAACAGCGAGGTCGGGACGGCGCTCGTCGGCCGCGCGCACCAGGTTCTTGTAGAGACCGAGAATCGTGGGAAGGCGGCTGGCGATCTCGGTGATGCCGACAACAGCTAGATCCTTGGCGTCTACGACGATCTCGCAGCCCGCGGCGCGCATGCGTTCTCCGCCGGCACCAAAGAAAGTGGTTGAGGAATCTCGACGGCACAGCGCCTCGATAAGTTGGGCGCCGTACATTTCACCGGATGCTTCGCCTGCGGAGATAAGAAATCGCAAGGAAGCATTGTAGTGGATCGTTCTTTGTTGCCCGATTGCCGTCCGCGTTAGGGCGGTTACCGTCGAGCGGTGTTGGGCACCAGCACTCCGCCTTCGATCTTGGGGATGCCGAAGTGTCCACCCAGATGTGACAAGTCGAGCGGGCTGATGGAGCCGGTCACCTGGATTAGATCGACTTCATTCGATTTCCCGACCAAAATCGCGACATTGCTGATGGCGTTGTTCTCAAATCGGATCCAAAGATCGGTCACTCCGGCGCCGCCCTGCTTGTCGTGGTTGTTGACAAGTTGCTTCCACCCTGCGGCATGGTATTCGTCCTTGAGCGACTGAACTGCCGCTGGATCGTAGGTCCACGGTCCAGGGAAGTGGTAGCTGTGAACTGAGAGTCCGCTAATCCCAGCAATGACTCGGCGCAGATCATCATTGTCTGAACTGAGTTTGGAGGCAAACACCAACATCGAGTGATCGAGAGTGAACTCGGTTTTCGAGGAGGCGCTTTGCCGTAGGACCTGTAAACCCTCAGGGACCCAGTCGCTGGACGGCTGTTGGGCTTGCACTAAGGCGGAAACCGAGAGAACGGCCAAAAGAGTGGCGATGGACCAGAGCTTCATAAGACCCTCAATAGCAGGTTGGATGCGCCATGCAGCCAATTTCTAGTGTCGGAACAGCCTCGGTATCAATAGAGGGCGGGTAAAAAAGAGGTCGGCTAGTAAGTACATGAATTTTGAGAAGGCTGCGGGGAGAGATCAACTGCTTTTTGACAAGAAACTGGCGGGTCTTCGGGGTCGCGGGCAGGCAACGGAGGCACGTGCTGGGGTGTAGAATCGACCCGGTCACTCTTTGAAGTGGCAGTGCTTGCGGATCGTGGAATTAGCAGGGCGACGGCCCCGTAGCTCAATTGGATAGAGCATCAGACTTCGGATCTGAGGGTTGGGGGTTCGAGTCCCTCCGGGGTCGCCAGGACACGGCTCTCGCAAGTGCACGGTTCGTCGGGATCGCGGCTTGTCATTAGTTCTTCTGGTTCGCCTGCGCCACCGATACCTCGGAAGCATGCAAGTGAACGATCTTCCACCCAGCCGTTTGTTTCTGCAACACGATTGTTCTGCGGTTAAGGAAGCCAGCCCGGTCCTCGAGATGAAAAGTCGCAATCGCGACGTCGCCGAATAACTGGATCTTCAGGTGTTTTGGCTGAATGTCCATATAGGGCGCATGGTCCCTGCCCGCACGAATCTGCTCAAACACAGTCCGGAAGGTCCTCTCGAACTCAGCTCGTCCAGTTGCGAGTTCTGGGAAACCGCGAGGATAGAAGACGGTAGCGTTGTCATCGAACGCAAGGCGGAACTTATTCCAGTCAAGATCATCGAAGGCCCGGACGAACCGGGAGAGTGCCAAGCGGATGTCTGCCTGGGCAGTCGATTGTTGAGCATGCGAGGATAAAAGCAACAGGGCGAGTACCAGCGCGACACGAGCAGCCATAGGGCGGGAGTATAAACCGCCGTTGGGGCCGGGCAGCGAACGCTAGTCGTCGGCGCTGACGGTAGATTGGCTGGCGGTTGCGGGTGTTTGAGCTCCGCTGACTTCCTGATCTTTGTATTGCAGTTGATACAGCTTGTAGTAAATGCTGCGATTGGCAAGCAATTGCTGGTGGGTACCCATTTCGCGGACCTGTCCCTTATGCATGACGATGATCTTGTCCGCGCGCTGGATGGTAGAGAGGCGGTGCGCGATGATGAGCGAGGTGCGTCCTTCGACCATGCGGCTGAGGGCGTCGCGAACCCGAAATTCGGTTTCCGTATCGACGCTGGAGGTGGCCTCATCGAGGATCAGAATCCTGGGGTCGTGGGCCAGCGCACGCGCAAATGAAATAAGTTGCTTCTGTCCGGTAGAAAGAGTTGATCCGCGCTCCCGGACTTCTTCCTTGAAACCGCCCGGCAGGTTTCGGATGAAGTCGGCAAGATTGACGTCTTCGGCAGCCTGCTCGACATCTTCGTCCTGAATGCGGGTCGTGCCGAGGCGGATGTTGCCTTCAACTGTTCCGGTGAACAGAAACGGATCCTGCAGGACGACACCAAAACGGCCGCGTAGGTCGGCGAGGTCCATTTCCTTGATGTCGACACCATCGATGCGAATGGCACCTTTTTGGACGTCGTAAAAGCGCATTAGCAGGGAAATGAGCGTCGTCTTGCCAGCTCCGGTATGGCCCACGACCGCGATGGTCTCGCCAGGTTCAAGGGCGAACGTTACGTCTCGAAGGACCCAATCGGGAGTGGAAGAATCGGCTGCTTCCGGTGACCCTTGACGTGCGTGGGCCGCCGCTCCTGGCTCCGCGACGGACGGTATGGTGCGATAGCCGAACCAAACATGATCGAACTCAATTCGTCCCGGACCTTCAGGTTCTTTCGTCATTGCTGGTGAAACGATCTCCACCGGAGTGTCGAGGAGTTTGAAAACGCGCTCACCAGCAGCCATGGCCGATTGCAGAATGTTGTATTTCTCGCTCAGGTCCTGAATCGGGCGGAAGAAGCGCTGCGCGTATTGCATAAAGGCGACGAGTATGCCAATCGACATCACGTTCTCGACAACGTGAATTGCGGGCAAATGTCCTTTGGAGAACACGAACGTAAGACTGGGGACCTGGAGTTTGTGCAGAATCCCGCTGCCGCCGAACCAAATGATGCATGCGATGGCAATCGCCGACAGGATTTCTACGATTGGATAGTAAAAAGCGTAGGCGAGGATGGCGTCCTTAAAGGCCTCCATGTGGCTTTTATTAATGTCGGAAAACTGGCGGTAAGCGCGCTTCTCCCGATTAAAGAGTTGAAGGACAAGCATGCCCGAGACGGCTTCTTGAAGGTAGGAGTTGATGCGCGCGATCGCGATGCGGATGCGGCGATAGGAGTCGCGAACACTATCGCGAAAGATCTTGGTCGCGAACATGATGAAGGGCAAGACGGCGAAGGTGATCAGTGCGACCTTCCAATTCATGTTCAACATGATTGCCAGAATGAAGAGGAGCACGAATACGTCTTCGAAGATCGATACCACGCCGGCGGTGAACATTTCGTTGAGCGCGTCAACGTCGGTTGTGACGCGGGTGACTAGGCGTCCGACAGGGTTTGTGTCGAAGAAGCCGACGTGCATGTGCTGCAAGTGGCGAAAGATCTGGCTACGCAGATCGAACATGACCTTCTGGCCGGTCCACTGCATGGTGTAGGTCTGGACAAACTCGAGCACGAAAGTGAACAACAGCAGACCTACATAAAGACTGCCGATTTGGGCGATGCCGGCGAGTGCGTTGCCACTAAGGCGGTCACCAATCCAGGAGTGAGCACTGGGAGACCTGGTGAGGTATTTGTCGACAGCGATTTTGGTGAGCAAAGGGCCGAGCACGTCGGCCACGGACTTCAAAACAATAGAGATAAGGGCGATAACGACGTGCCACTTGTAGGGGCGGAGGTAGGTAAGCAGACGCCGCATTAGACGGCTGTCATACGCTTTTCCTAGTATTTCCTCTTCCTGATTGGCGGCCATTCAAAAAAGCGAAGCGACTCTAAAGATTACCTTAAATAGATGGCTGTCGTAGGCGGGAAGATGGAAAAGGTTTAGGCAGCAAACGTTGAATTGGGGCTGTTGCAGGCTGATTCCGATGTAATCAGGGTTCAAGTCCCACCGCTTTCTAGGCGATTCGCCGTAGGACCAGGGCGGAGTTTTTCGAGCCGAACCCCACGCAGTTACAGACGGCGTGCTCGATGGATGCGCGGCGCGAAGGGCCGGGAACATAGTCGAGATCGCACTCTGGGTCGGGGGATTCGAGATTGATGGTGGGCGGGATGAGTTCGTGTCGCATGGCGACCAATGTGGCGGCCACCCCAGCGGCGCCCGAGGCTCCTTGTGGATGTCCAATCTGTGACTTCAATGCGGACATCGGAATCTTCCGCGCGCGATCGCCCAACGCGAGTTTGATGGCGCGGGTCTCCACACGGTCGTTCAGATCTGTGGAAGTGCCGTGCAGGTTCACGTAGTCAATTTGATTGGCAGACGTCTTGGCATCCTCGAGCGCGAGCGAGATGGCACGAGCCGGTTCTTCGCCATCTTCACGCAATCCAACGCGGTGGAAGGCCTCACAGCTAGCGCCGTACCCGGCGAGTTCCGCGTAGATTCGAGCACCGCGCGCTTTCGCATGATCGTAATTTTCGAGCACAAACATCCACGATCCTTCGGCCAGAACGAAGCCATCACGATCAGCCGAGAATGGCCGCGAAGCGCGGTCAGGTGCATGATTCCACGAAGGCGTCAATGCGCGCAGCATCGTATAGCCACGCACAGCTGCGGGGCTGATCGGAGCGTCAACACCGCCAACTAGGAACATCGGCACGGTTCCAAAACGAATTTGATCGAGCGCATATCCCAAGGCGTCTGTGGAAGAGGTGCAGTTTGTCGTGACAACGTGGCTGGGACCACGAAAACCAAAGCGCATGGAGATTTCGCTGGAGAGCGTGCCCATGGTGCCGGAGGGAATGCAAAAGAGACTGGCCTGTTTTTCGTGGCCGGAATGCCAAAGTCGGTACTGCTGTTCGGTAAATTCTTGCGCACCACCGCCGGTGCCGAGAATAACACCAATGCTGCGCTTCTCGTCTGGAGTCATAGTTGGCGGATCGAGGCCGGCGTCAGCCAGAGCCTCCGTGGAAGCAGCGATAGAAAGAGGAACAGAGCGCGAAACGTGCTTGCGTTCACGGGCGTCGACCCAGGCGAGTTCGTCGAAGTCCTGAATCTCGCCGGCGATGTGAACCGGCAGGAAAGATGAATCAAAACGCGCGATCTTCTTGACTCCCGACTTGCCCGCGAGGATAGCGTGGCAAAAGGCTTCTTTCCCGAGGCCATTCGGACTGACGATTCCCATCCCGGTCACAACGGCGCGACGGTTCAATTGCCCTCCAAGTGCTTTCAGATACGGCGTACATCAGATGCCAACGCTAAAGTTCCAGGTCACGTAAAATTGAAGTCAACAGCATGTCACAAGGTCTCTACGTTTCGGTGCCGTTCTGCCGCACCAAGTGCAGCTACTGCAACTTCGCATCAGATGTGTTCTCAAAATCGGCGTATGAGAACTATGTTGCTCGCGTGCTCGAGGATATTCGAAACGCGAACCAAACGGCCTCCAAACTTGGATGCAACTGGGATGATGATGTCGACTCCATTTACCTGGGTGGCGGAACTCCTTCGATCCTCGAAGCCGGTCAAATATTACGCATTTTTGACGCCTTGAGAGGATACTTCAAGATCGCCGCCAATGCCGAAATTACGGTGGAATGTGCGCCCGGGACCTTATCCCCGGGCTTGATCGATACGCTGCTGCAATGTGGCGTGAATCGAGTCAGCCTTGGCGTTCAGTCGTTTGTCGACCAGGAAGCCGCGGCCGTGGGGCGGCTTCACAAGCGTGCGACGATTCTTGACGAAATCAGCCGTCTTCGAGAATGCGGGGTCGGCAATATCAATGTCGACTTGATTGCCGGATTGCCACACCAAAGCGAAGAGAGCTGGACGTTTTCTCTTGATGAGGCGATTGCGGCTGGAGTTCCCCACATAAGCGTCTACATGCTGGAGGTCGACGAGGATTCGCGCCTGGGACGGGAGTTGATCGCAGGAGGCACACGCTACCATGCGCACTTTGTGCCGGACGATGACGCGACGGCAGATTTCTATCTGAGCGCGTGCGAGCGCCTGGCAATGGCCGGCATCTTGCAATACGAAATCTCGAATTTCGCGAGAGACGGCCGCCAATCGCGGCACAATCTCAAGTATTGGGAGAGGCAGCCCTATCTCGGTTTTGGGGTCGACGCACACTCCATGTTGCCCGCGGCGGATGAGACCAGCGAAGCGATGCGTTTTTCGAGTCCCGATTCGTTGGACGCTTACATGAATCGGCAAGGTGGATCAGTGTCTCGTGTGTCACGCTCCGAAGCGCTGGAAGAGAGTTTTTTTCTCGGGTTGCGCCTGAATCGCGGGGTTGATTTGGAGAAATTGCGGTCGCAGTTCGGCGATCCGCTGATCGCGAACTGCCATGCTGCGATGGAAGAGGGTATCGAGGAAGGCCTGATGGAACGGATCGGGTCGGAGATCCGCCTCACGCCGCCGGGAAGACTAATGTCGAATGATGTGTTCGTGAAATTTCTTGGTCGTCAGCACCTAACGGAGTCCGCTGTGAAATGATGGTGCGTTTGCGGCACGGGCATGCATTTAGGTAGTTCCCACCATCTCGCAGCCCATCGGCATCGCAATTCCCCAAATACAGGGTTCGAAGGCGAGGGCTTGGATCCCCGCCTCGCCGGGCGCGATCCACACGATACGAAATTGAGCGCGCCGCGATCCGTGTTGCACGTCGAGAAGGTCGCCGGGGCGAATCTTGGATCGGACACCGATCAACACAGCGCCGCTGTGGCTCACACTACCGGCGCGCACCAATTCGGCGAAGGGCTGCGACATCCGGTCAACTCCCCAGACGCGTACTTGAAATTCAAGGTCGAGCCGCGATTCTTTTCGGCGGTCCATATGTAAGTGGGGAGTTGAAGAGCGAGTTGAGGATAGTACGGCACGGTGTGACGGGAAACGTCACTGGCGTTACCGGCGCTTGATTACTGAAGGTGAATGCGTCGTTCCCGGCGGAAAGACTTAGCTATCGAACCCGCAGGAACCAGGCCCGCGAGGATCGCCACATGCCCCGCACGGTCCAGCCGAGCTGGGAGCAGATTCGCTCTTGGAGGGCGCTGCGAACACCGAAAGCTGAGGCTCGAGTTTGCGACCGTGACATTTCGGACATTCGGCCCTGTCCTTGCCGAAGACAAGAGCCTCAAACTCATGATGGCAATCTTTGCAGATGTATTCGAAGATCGGCATAGATAGATATGTCTCCCTTAAGATCGGTCCGAAAAACAGGCTTGCCTACTCGTTTCTCCTTATATTTAAAATCACGTAGTGGCATCTTCGCAATCCTCCGAAAAGTATGCGACATTTAAAGCGCGCCGTTGGCTGGGCGGCGGCCACGTCCAGACGCTGGCCAGTTTTGTGCTTCGACGCCGCTTTCAATTGCCTCCTGCAGAGGAGCGTTATGTCGAAGTCGCTAACGGAGTCAAGGTACTGTGCCATTGCCACTGGCAGGCGGATCGCACGAAGCCTCTGACCGTGATTGTGGTGCATGGGCTCGAGGGATCCAGCGAGTCGCAGTACATGATGGGCATCGCCCAGAAATCGCTGGCAGCGGGCATGAACGTCATCCGCTACAACCAACGGAACTGCGGCGGAACAGATGCTCTTGCCCCGGTGCTATATCATTCCGGGCTCTCGAGCGACATCGAGGCAGTGGCGCGCGATACGATTGAGCGTGATCACATCTCCAGTCTGGCTCTCGCGGGGTTTTCCATGGGCGGAAACCTGGTGCTCAAGCTTGCAGGAGAGTGGGGCAGTGCAGGGCCGCCACAGTTTCGCGCAGTAGCGGCATGCTGTCCGGCGGTGGACCTGGCGGCCTCGGCGGATGCGCTGCACCAGCGCGCCAACCGGCTTTACGAGATGTATTTCATGTTCAACTTGCGCCGCCGGATGATCCAGAAAGCGCGGCTGTTCCCGGGCCATTTCGATGTTGGAAGATTGCGCGGCGCGAGAAGTCTGCGCGATTTTGACGATCGCGTTACTGCCTACTATTGCGGTTTCGCTGGCGTCGATGACTACTACGCGCGGGCCGCGGCGGCCAACGTGGTCGATCGGATCTCCGTCCGGACTCTGATTCTCCATGCCGCTAACGATCCGTTCATTCGCATCACGCCTGAGACCCGCGACAAGATCGCGGCAAATCCAAACATTACCTTTGTGGAATCGGACGACGGCGGCCACTGCTCGTTTGTTGGGTCGCGAAATGGCTCGAATGATGGTTATTGGGCAGAAAACCAAATCGTCGAATTCCTGCGCAGGTTCTGATGGAAGTCGATTTCACAATCGAGTTGGGGCGAGAAGATCCGGTTCTCGATTTCCCATGGACTGATCCTGACGGTAGGCTCACCTATCTCGATTTGAAGCGGCAGCCGGAGGCGTTGGCGCTCGTCAGCGAAGCGCAGGAGTTTTCGGAACTAGGACATTTGCTACGCAACTTAAATTCGACCTCCAGTCTCCTAGAAAGCGCGAAGTGCGATGCCTGGAGCACAAGGGCACTCACTGCGGAAGAGCAGATATTCGGGGCGACTATCAAGTTCGCAAGCTACGTGGACCTGATATTCACGACCGCCGAGCACAGGGTGTCGTTTGCGCTGCACGAATACTTTGCCAAGCAACTCACGGCACTCCTACACCGCGCGCCGGAAATTCCCTCTTCGGTGGAAGTTTGCGTACGCCGCTGCTACTTCCATTCAGCGGTAGATCCGACTGAGGGCTTCTATTTCACTGTTTACGTGAATGGATTTGGCGATGACGAAGCCAGAGCGCGTCAGAACTGGGGTATCGCACTCAGGCTTGCCGGAAACGCGATGCTGCAACTGTCGGCGGCTGGTCTCACCTGAAATCGCCAATTGTTCTCAAGCGCGCGAAGAAACTTGCGCACGGAATCCAGCAAAGAGACTCTTCCAGTCAATTCGAGTCTTCACAAGAGACAGGGCGAGCATCATCAGAAATATCGTTGCGAGCCCCAGCGAGGCTCGAGGGATTCCCACTGCGCGCTTCGGCAAGATGGAGAATCGCCCATACACAAATTCGATGTGTACCCAGTAAACGAGCAGGGAAGTCTGTCCAAGTTGGATCATCGGGCTGAACCCGCGAGCGCCCAAGCCCCATCGGCACCAGGCATAACAAAGAAATGCGCTGCCGCAGAGTATGCCGACCCGTGTCAGGAAGAAGTTTGGGCTCGTGTGCCAGTAGTCGTATACCGAGTAAAGCTGAGCGTTTGAATGATCGAAGCCGATCGCCAGAAGTATCAGAGCGGCTCCGCCCGCAGCGAGTGAAGTCAACGTGAGAGCCGTGTTTTCACGTCCCCAGCCACTGAAGATGACGAAACCGGCTGCCAGTCCGGCGAAGGCGAAGGCAGTCCATGGAAAGATGGGGAAAAGCCAAGGTTGAGGCGCGCCGAGATTGTGAACGCCATTGATATAGGTTTCGAGCGGCCAAGGCAGCCACGATGGAGCCCACGTGGTCCAAAGTGGCGGCGTCAGAAGCGCGATCAAGAGCATTGTCGCTATAGCCGCGGAAATCAGCGTTGTGCGCTCTTTACCTACTTTTGCGAAATTCATGCCTGCGCCGCAAACCACGGCCATAAGAACGATAGATAGGCCGATCGTGTTCAGTATGTCGACACGTAGAAGGTCTGACCAGGGCGCCCATCCCCAGGCAATCAGGTATTCCTGCAGACGGAAGAGCAGGCCGAGTAGAAAGATCTCTCCGCCGCGGCGGGCCATTGCGCGTGTGATCTGCGCGACGCTTACATTCTTTCGTAGAAGTTTGTCGGTGACCAGTGCGAACGAGATTCCAGCCAGGAACAGGAAGAGCGGAGCGGGTAAGGTGCCACCGAGTTGTGACCACATCAGGAATGGCGATTTGCGCGCCTCTCCGCCGAGCCATGAATCGTAACAGTGGGTCTGAAACATCAGCAGACAAGCGAGGCCGCGCATCCAGTCGATCCAGGGAAGACGTGACGAGTGGGCCGGGGGCACGTCGTAAGTCTAATGGTTGGAGCAGAAATCAGGACAGAAATCCGTCACGAATTCCACCGATAACAGCGGCGCTGCACTTTTCTATTTTCTTTCGAGCAGCACGATGCCCGACATGCGCCGCAGTTGTGCGCGTCGCGCTTCGGGAGCAAAATGCCCCAGAAACATGAAGAACCATGCAAATCGCATGGTGCGTTTGAGGCGCAGCGACTCCATGAACATGGAACGAAATTCTTTTTCCCGCCAACCGTGCGGCTCAAAGAATTTCGTGCCCTCGGCCGGACCGAATATCAGCGGAGTTTGCTCCATCGATTTTCCCCAGACCTTATTCAGCCGCTTCAGAAGTTCCGGAGAGGCCAGGTCAATGAGCCAAAACTGGAATGACGGGTGCACGGCCAGATCATCCGCGAGCCGAGCGACCTCCTCAGATTGCAGATAAACGAGAAGTCCCTCGGCGATCACAAAGGTGCGCTTGGAAGATCCGCCAACACGAGTGAATAACTGCGTACGGGCAGCAACATCGGTCAGGTCAACGGGGGCATGCTCGAGCACGCATTTGGGCTGCTCCTGATCGAGAACGCCCTTCTTGTAGCGGAGCACATCGTCGAAGTCTGCTTCGACCCAGCGTAGGGAGCGGGGCAGCGGCAGGCGATAGGGACGGGTGTCGAGTCCCGACGCCAGATTCAGAACCGTATCGACTCCATCTTCGCTTACAGCGTGCAGGATGAACTCGTCCATTACCTGTGTGCGGACAATCATCGGCCATGAAGTTTGTCGTGCCTTGGGAAGGTGCCGAAGGATGGCTTCGCCTTGAGGCCCGGCAAGCTGGCGCGCCCAGCGGTCGTGAAAGAGAGCGTCGGGCCGGTTGGATTCCATCGCCCGGTACATGGCTACCCACCGCGCCGTATCAGACACGTGAGAGATCGGCTTTCCCGAGGTTGACATTGAAAAACGCCCCCGAAAGGAAGTTCGAAGATGCATCAGTCTAGCGTTTTAGGGACTTTGCGAACACAGCCAGAGAAGTTTCAGGCATGCTAGCATTTTTATAGTTGTCTTCTCGCGATGAAGTGCTCCCTCAAGACGGTGGCCGGCCTTTTGGTAGTTGCATTGGGCCTCTCGGCGCGCTCAGCCGGAGCCGCCGAACCCAAATGGCTCGAAGCCCACACGGCCCACTTTGTGGTCGTAACCGATGGGAATGACGCCCGCGCCCGGGAAGTGGCGCTTCGTTTGGAACAAATGCGGGCCGTCTTCGGTCAGATACTCCTGAAAAACAAGCTAAGAATGCCTGTACCGATTACGGTGCTGGCGTTGAAGAGCGACAAGCTCTATGGCGAGATTGCGCCAGAGAAACAAAGCAAGGCGATGGGATTTTTTATCCCCGGGGACGACCGCATCTACATCGTGCTCAATTTATTTGAGGCGGAGCCTTGGCGGGCGATTGCGCATCCTTTGGCCCACTATCTGTTGAACTACAACTATCCTCCGGCTCAGGGCTGGTTTGACGAAGGGCTGGCCGAATATTTCGGATCGGTGCGGATCGACAGCAAGCAAGTCGAGATCGGAGGCGATCCAGAACTCAGCCCGGAATGGTACGAAGACATTTTTGACCAGCGACGGCGGATTGCGAATGCACCTCAATCCTTGACTCAGTTACTCAGTTCTCCGGTATGGCTGTCGATGACCGATTTGTTCAACATGAAGCACGATACTTCTGGGCAACGCGAGGGCACGCACCACACTCTTTATTATGCGCAGTCGTGGATGGTCGTTCATTACCTGGTAAACAAAGAAAAGCTGCCGGAAACAGGCACGTATTTCGATCTTGTCCTCAATCAGAAAGTGCCCGTCGACAAGGCGATGGTGCAGGCGTTCGATTTGTCGCCAGCGCAAATGGAGGAGGCGGTTCGCGGCTACTACAATTCGATGCCGTCGCTGGGCGTTGCCATGGAACGATCGAAATCGATGAATGATGAGCCGGTCGTACCGCAACCCTATCGTATGGCGCTGCCGTTTGGTGTGGACGAGATAGGGGTCACCGTAACCGATCTGAAAGAGCCTGACGCTCGGGCGGTAATCGGCGACGTTATGGCGCGTATTCCTGAACGCCGTGACCAGGCATTACGGGACTTGCAAAAACTCACTGATGATCCGAAAGACAATGAGCCCGCTCACCGCGCGCTGGCATGGGACGACATCACACAAAAGAAGTTCGATGAGGCGTCCGAGGAGTTGGATCGTGCTACGGAATTGAATCTACAGGACCCTTGGCTCTGGTACTACCGCTCGGTGTTGAAGTATCGGAAAGCGCAAGCTACGCGAAAGGAAACGCAGGGCATTGCCAACATGATGCAGGACCTGCGAGCGGTGCTCGACTGGTATCCGGAATTCGCTGAAGCCTACAACATGCTAGGGATGGCGCGCGTGGAAGGTGGCGGGATCAATTCGGCTCTGGAAGCGCAGAAGCAGGCAATTGCGCTCGCCCCGCGGAACATTGAGTATCAGTACAACCTCGGGCAGATTTATGTTGCGGGCAAGAAGTGGGATCAGGCGCGCGATATCTTTACGCGGGTGAAAGGTGGACCAGATCCCGCTGTGGCGGCTGCGGCGAAACGCCAGCTCGATGACTTGGCCACGCTTCAGAAGTATGGACTACGCCCCCAGCGTCCGGGCGAACCGGCGGCAGGGCGGGAGGGCGCGGCAAGCACTCCAAAAGCGGAAGCGACGGTTTCAGATGAGGACGACGAGGCCGAGCAGGCACCGAAGCCGGCGCCTAAAGCGGCTGCACCTGGTCCGATGCAATTCATGAAGGGCAAGCTGGTGAGCAGCGACTGTTCGAAGCCGCCCGATGCGATCCTTACCGTTCTGGCCGGGATGAAAACTTATAAGCTGCACACGTCCGATTTCAAATCACTGCTGGTAGTTGGAGAAGATCAGTTTTCATGCGAATGGAAGAATCGCATTGTAGCGGTGAACTATCGCCCGGCAGGAAAGAATCAAGGCGAAATCATTTCAATCGAAGTGCAATAAGAACTACGATGCCATGCATAACGATCAGCGACTTCAGCAACGCGGGTTGGACAAACCCCGCCGACGCTTTGACCCATTCGCGCGAGTATTGCGCCGCGCTGGAAAAGGGAGCGATATTGCTGTTTGCAACTCCACCCTTCGACCTGCCGCGCGAGGATATGGAGTTCCTGGTTTCTCTCACTCCCGCGGATTCGCGCCTTCACAAAAACATTTCCTACCGACCGGAACAGGACATGTTGCGAGGGCTCTCTAACACCGCGAACGAATCGCGCGTGCACGAAATCATGCAGCGTTATGCGGCTGAAGTAAAAAGATTCGTGAGCACTTTCCTGGCGCCTTACGTGGGCAAATTCCAGATGGACTATGCCAGCTTTCGTCCCATCGAGGAAGAGGGCCGCGACCTGCCGCTTCACAAGAAAAATGATCTGTTGCATGTCGACGCTTTTCCCAGCCGACCAACCCGTGGAGCCCGAATCTTGCGCGTGTTTACGAATGTAAATCCGGTGAAAGATCGCGTGTGGGTGGTGGGGGAAGAATTCAGCGCGCTTGCATCACGATTTGCCGGACCCGCAGAGTTAGCGAAATACGCGAATGCATCGCGAGCGCTCGAAGGTGTGAAGCGCGGGCTAAGCCGCATCGGATTACCTATTCCGGATCGCGCCCCATATGACCAGTTCATGCTCCATTTCCACGACTGGTTGAAGGAAAATTCGGACTACCAGACGTCGAAAGAGGGCAAAGAACGCATTCAATTCCCGTCGATGTCAACCTGGCTCGTGTACACGGATGGCGTGCCGCATTCGGCTTTATCGGGACAATTTGCAATGGAGCAGACCTTCATCGTCCCAGTGGACGCGCTTGTGACTCCAGATGTGTCACCACTTCGAGTGCTGGAGCGGTTGAGCGGTCGCTCGATGAATTAGTTCTTGGCAGACGGCCTTTTGACCGGCTCGCGATCTTTCTCCCCTAAGCCAGAATGAGCTTTGAAACGGGCAATCGTGCCGCTCGGGCCAACGGCCCACCCCTCAGTTCCGGCGAATCCCACGGCATTGAGATTGAGTTTGTCGGACGGTTGCCAACGCATTTCGCCTTTAGATTGGCGCTTGCCGATGTCGGTTCCGTTCGGACCAACGGCGACAAGACTTCCGGGGCCGAAATTCCCGACCGCCGAACGATATCCGCCTGGCTGCGAGTCGGCGAGTTGCCACGTTTCCCCCAAGTCTTCGGAAAATGCTGCGACCTGTTTCGAACTGTCGGCGTTTTTGTAGTCGCCGCCGACGGCCACGACGAGCGAGCCTTCGCAAGCGATGCCAAAAATGCCGCTGGTCGGACCTCCAGCGGCAACCGGCGTTTCGATTGCCTTCCATGAGCGCCCGCCATCCAACGATCGAAAAACTCGGGCAACGCTGGCGCCGCCTGTGGCAAATAAGATGGCGTTAGGACTGCAGAGCGCGATTGATGTCCCGCTGGCGGCGAAGGCGCCTTCCTTCGGGAGGGCAACTGGTATTTTGTCGCGAGATAGTTCGCTCCAGTGCCTGCCGTCATTGGTAGCAATCACGACAAATTTTCCTTCGATAGGATCACTTAAGACGACGCAATGCGCTTTGGAATCACACGCCAACGCGTCGAGAAAGAATCCAGTGCGCTTGTCGGAGTATTGGAGTTGCCAGGTCTTGCCTCCGTCGCTTGTCTTGTAGACACGTGATTTTTCTCCGTCCCCGCTTGACATCGCATAGGCGGTATCTTTGTCGCCGTCAAAACCTTGGATGTCGCGAAAATCGAGATCGCGAGCGTCGGGAATGGTGAGACGCTCCCAGTTCTTGCCGTTGTCGACTGAACGCAAAATCGTGCCGTTTGAGCCGGCTGCCCACACGATGTATTCGTCGCGGCCGCCTCTCAGCCGCGTGACGCTCACTCCGCGCAAGTTGGTATCCATGCCGCTGGTTTGAACGGACCACCACTGCGCCGACGCAGGCAGTGTCATCAAGAAGAAGAGTAAGGTGACAACCAAACGCACCAACGGATTCTAGAACAATCTCATCGAGGACGGCCGTCAGTCTCCTGTTCCGCAGGTGCAGATACCTTGACCGCTGCCGAGTTGGTGAAGAAACGTGCATTGCGCAGCAAGGTCGTTTGACTCGCCGTCACTCAGAGTGGCGAGTGAGAACTTGTTTTCCGTCAGCTGAGAAGTCTTGTCCGAGAGAATCTGCGAATTGGTGCCCCATCCAAGCACGACGCCTGACGGCGTCAGCGACTCAGGATTGCATGACGGATTGGAAGCCGCATCCGATGGAACAACCTTGACTACTCCATTCTGCAATTTCTGGCCGGTTAGAGGGTTCGCAGTCAGGTCATTAATGACCGAAAGTGTGCGGAGGCCGCTGTCGGTGATTGAGCAGCCGCAGCATTCACTCAACTCCTGACTCTGATCGAAGACGTAGATCATTGCGCAAAGATTCTCGCCATTGATACCCGGATTGGTGAGGCGAATTGATCCGTCGATGCCCGATTTTTGCGCAGCATCAAGATCGAAGTAATTCACGGTCAATAACGGAGTGACGGAAGCGTCCGCCGATGCGCTCAGAGAGTTGCCCGTGGCGGAAATGGTGGACGTGCCAGTCTGCTGGGCGACGAGGAGCCCGCCGCTGTTGATGTTAACAATATTGGGCTGGCTGGAGTTCCACTGCACCAGTCCGGTCATGTCCTGAGTACTGCCATCACTGAATGTGGCGATGGCCTGCAATTGTCGGCTGCCACCCAGCGGCATCGAGACCGAGCTAGGAACGATGTTGAGTGAGAGTGCAGCTGCGGGAGTGACCGTCACCAAGGCTGCGCCCGTCAGGTTGGAATAAGAAGCATTGATGGTCGCTGTTCCTACTCCATTTGCGACCGTGGCACCAGTCGCGTTGACTCCGGCAATGGCATCTCCGGAGCTAACCCACGTTGCCGATTGGGTTAAGTCCTGGACAGTTCCATCAGTGAACGTGCCGGTTGCAGTAAGTTGCTTCGATTCTCCGATCGGCAAAGAAGACTGGTCGGGCGTAACCACAATCGAGAGCAGAGCGGCGGGGCCTACGGTGATTGATGTACTGCCCGTGACTCCTTTTAATTGCGCCGTCGCTTGCGACGATCCGACGCCAGCAGCAGTCAGTGTGCCTGTCACAGTAATTGCAGCCACTCCGGGTTGAGTGCTGTTCCATGCGACCGTGTTCGTGATGTCGCTCTTGGTACCGTCATTTGCGATTCCAGTCGCAGTCATCTGGAGGACGTTGCCCTTCAGCAGAGACGGATTCGGCGGATTCACAACAATCTGTTTGAGGGCTTTTGGGTCCAATTTGGGCGTTACATTTTGGGGCGATCCGCCGCCGCAGGCGAGAAAAGAGGCCAAGAAAACGACGAGCAATAATTCAAGGCACGCGCGAGAACGCTGAAGCATGGCTGGCACTCCTAATGATTTGAGGGGAGGAGGCTCTGCAATTAACCGGGAGGAACTATACCTTTAGGATTAAGCGGTACAATTCCCATCATGAGTTAGTCCAAAAGCAGTAGCGCCGAAGCCTATACCAATCGGACTAATTCCACGTTACCGCGGGTTAAAGACACGTTAATCGGGGGAACGACAGATCAGGAAGTAATGAAGCGAAGGCCACTCAGATAGTTCAGAGTTTTATGTCCCCGCTTAGCTGTCCAGCGAACCTGCATGAGCGTTGGAATAGCCACCGGGATGTCGGGCATTGCAATGTCACAACGGACGAAACTCGAAGCGGGGAGCGGCAAAGAGCTCAGAATGCAAACTCCACCGGCGCTTAGATTTTGAACGCGTCCATCGAACTCTTTCTCGGGCATCGGGGTCGAGTGAACGGAGGAGAGACTGCGAGCGTGGACATCGAGTACCTGAGGGAATCGCGGATGCTCACGTCGCTCGCGTTCTTGTGGTTGCTTCACGGGCTCGCATAATGCCGCGAAGCGAGGGACAACGTAAACTGCTCGATTGGATTAGTTCGCACTGGCTACGTTGAACAAAGCAGCCTAAACTGCCGCTCTCGAACCCGCTATCCTGCCGATGATCCCGGAGCGTGTGGACACTCCCATCTTCACCATTACCAGGCGCAAGAATGCTTTGACGGTGTTAGGACTGATCGCCATCCGGTTCGCGATTTCCTTGCTGGTCAGACCTTGCAGGAGCAACTCGACTGTTTCGCGCTCCCGTTGCGTGAGCTCGAACTGCTTTGAAATCTCCTCGAGGACAAGGCTGCCAGTCGAATTTCGCTCGAGCAGTACCGCGATCGAAGGAGCTGGAGCGTAGCGCACATTGCAATCGATGCGAAAGCTTCTGCAAATGTAGCGGCGCTTTCCCGACTTGTATTCCTTCACAAAGCTCAGACTCTCCTGCGCTTGATGATCAACCAGCGAGGTGCGAATCCGATCGGAAAGGAAAATGTTGACCTGCTTGATCCGATCCGGTTTGCTCGGGAAGGAGAGGATCTGAATCGCTTCTGCGTTGGAGGCGATTGGGTTCAATGATGAATCTAAGAGCAAAAAACCGCTCTCACAAGAAGTAATTGACACTGAGATCTCCCTCTAGTCAACCAGGTAGTTGTCCCACGTTTCGGCCCAGTCTTAATGAGGTAACCCGTTTTACCTAGCCCAAGCAAAGTTCGATTGCTATTCAAAGTAGTAGATGAACATCGATCAGTGGATTCTGACCGGCAGGGGGGATGGGACATTGCAGCGGCCAGATTGACGCTAACGACCAAAAATCGTGGGCAACACTTTTACGCAAAAATGACCACTTGTCAAGCTGGGCGACTCGGCATTATGGGTCAATTCATTTGGTTTAATGCGAAAGAATTAAAGACAGAGTCTTTGCCTTAAGCGTTTTGGCTAGTTCAAGGGTGGGATTGCGAGAAGGTGACAGCGGTGTTTAACTGCATGTCGCGCCGATGTATTTCGCCAGTGCAAAGGCAATTTGTTATGTCAGGAATCGAGACGCTGACGATCATGAAATTCACACGGAGTGTGCGTGCTGGAGGTTTTTTGTCGTTGGTGACGTTACTTGTTACCAGCGCCTCTTGGGCGGCCGACACAAAGCCGCCTACCAAATCGGTACCATCCCAACCAGCAGCAGAATCTGAGGAGTGCAGTCCGCTAAGCACAACTACGCGCAACGCATCAAATTCGACCGCTCCCGCTTCACAGTCAAAGCCTGCTCCGGCAGCAAAACCCGAGGAAGCAGAAACTCAGATATCGATCGACGAGGCGCCAATGAAGGTCAAGCTCGAGCTTGACCAGGATCAAGAAATATCAATCGCTTCCTCGGATTGTTCGAACGACTCCGCCAAGAGTGGATCTGAGAAATGCCGGGAAAAAACAAAGCCATCCGTTCCTCAATGCGAGCGCAACTCCTCGCCCGATCGCGATCTGGTTGTGCCCTCGTCGAATCCAAACGCACAACAGGAGTGACCCGTGTCTTTGCAGTGCAACACCCGTAAATTGATGGTCGCCGCGGCCGTGCTGGCTGGAATTTTGTTGGATGCGCCCTGCACGTATGCTCAGCAAGCGCAGATGCCGTTGGAGCCGATGCCACCGCTTCTCGAGCCACTGCCCTTGGATCTCGACCACGGTTCGAATAGCGATCGCGATAGTTCCGGGATTACATTCCACGACGGTTTCCTTTCTGTTCGCACAAACAATCTGTCGCTCGCGGAAGTGCTAGAGGCAATCGCAACCAAAATGGGGGCGTCGATCGACATTCCTCCTGGAAGTGGAATGGATCGTATCGTTGGACAGGCGGGCCCGGGGCCGGCCGACAAAATTCTATCGGACCTGCTGAACGGCTCGCCTTTCAATTTCATCATCGTGAATTCACCAGTCTCACCCCACGTGCCGATCCGCATTGTGCTCCTCGCGCGCGATTCCACCATGCCAGTGATGAACGAGTCTCCGACGGTTGCAGCCGCAGTGCGGCCTGAGCAGCCGCAGCTTTACGGAGCGGGGTTTAGCGTCAATCCAGGGGACGACGAAGACTCTGGCAGCCAGACAACCGCAGTGGCAGCGGTTCCGGCCGGTGACGGCGACGGCAATGCGGGCGATCGCATTCCGGGTGAAGTTCTCGATCAGATGCAGAAGGAGCGCCTGCGGCAGCGCCAGCTTCAGATGCAACAGCAAACCTCCAGTCCATCCCCGATGCAGTAACTCCACAAATAGTAATTGTGAATAAGTTAGTTCCTTTGGATTAGAACGCTGAGGCTACGCATGACAACTAGTTCACTTGGGCAATTGCCCGACTAATCCGTTCGAAGTAGGTTGCGAAGCTACGGAACTTAGATTAGGCAACGTGGGTAATTGTAAAGATAACGCCACGAACTAAATTGACCATCCAGCGCGACCCGGCTGCTTACCTCCCCACAGCATGGCAGCGCCACCACAGAGGAGGTTTTCTGATGAAGCGTCAAAGCCTCACCCTAGCCTTGGTCATCCTGACGATCTGTACGCTCGGAGTCGCGAGCGCGGCAGCGCAGGACGTCTTCAAGGTCAACTATTTCGCAAATAACGGCGTGTCGGGAGCCCCGGATGCAACGGTTCGCGTGACGAATCCCGGAACATCGAACGGCAACCTGTGCGCCATGATTTACGTATTTGACAATGACCAACAGATGACTGAGTGCTGCGGTTGCATCACGACTCCGGATGGTCTGCGCACCCTCTCGGTCAGCAAGAACCTCACCAACAACCCGCTGACCGGCGCCGTCTCCAACAATGGCGACATCAAGATCGTGGCAGCCGCTGTAAATAACTCTCCTTGCGACGCGACGACGAACGTCACTCCGACACCGTCACTGCGCGCTTGGGCGACTCACATTCAGAACAAAGTGGGATCGGCGTATCCGATTACGGAAACCGAGTTCCTGGATGCCACTTTGAGCGCTGGCGAACTTAGCAGCCTGCAGGCGGACTGCTTCTTCGTCAATCGTCTGGGCAGCGGCAGGGGCATTTGCTCTTGCGGCACCGGCGACTAATTCCTTCGCAAGTCAGCCCGGCGGCGACGCCGGCGTAAGTTCCAACCGACAGAGTGCCAGGTGATTCCGACCATCACCTGGCACACGTCACCATACCGCAATTCCTGGGGAGGAATTCGTGAAGATCGTCTCACGCTTATTGTGGATTCTCGTCGTGGCTTGTCCGCCTGTTTTGGCGCAGGTGACAGCCGTTTCCAGTCCAACTCCTACAAGTCCAACTACGGCCATCCTGGCCGAAGTCGATGGGCGCGCGCTCACCGAAGCCGATCTTGATCGCAAGAAAGTCGGCACCCTGCTGCAAGCCCGATACAACTACTACATGAGCCAGCGCAAGGCTTTAGATCAGCTGGTCGATGACGAACTGATCGCGATTGCGGCCGACCGGAAACATCTATCCGTCGACAAGTTTCTTGAGACCGAAGTCTACAAGGGCATCAAGGACCCGACCGAAGATCAGCTCCAGGTCTACTACGAGGGTATGGAGACTGAAGAATCGTACGCCGCCGTGCATGATCGGCTGATCGAGCACATACGGCAATTGCGACGCGATAAGGCGCGCGCAGCATTTGTGAAGACGCTGCACGAGCAGGCGAACCTGCAGATTCTGCTCTCACCGCCGGCGGCCGATGTAAATCTGCAAGACGTCCATGTGCACGGGCAGAAAGACGCGGCAGTCGTACTTGTTGAATTTGCGGATTATGAGTGCCCTTATTGCCAGAAGGTGAATCCGCTCTTGCAGAAGTTGAAAGACGAGTATGGCGACAAACTCGCCATCGCGTACAAGGATTTTCCCCTCCCCATGCACCACCGCGCACAAAAAGCAGCTGAGGCAGCCCGCTGCGCTGGCGAACAAGGCAAGTACTGGGAGTACCACGACGTCCTCTATTACAGCCGCATGCTTGAAGTCAACGATCTGAAAAAGCACGCCCAGGTGCTGAAGCTGGACGAGGCGGAATTTGCGAAGTGTCTCGATAGCGGATCGCAGGCGGAAGCCGTGAAGAAGGATCTCGAGGAGGGCAAGGCGTTGGCCTTGCCCGGTACACCCAGCTTTTTCGTGAACAATCATTTCTTCCATGGTGCCGTGGACTACGACACGTTGCGCGAGATGGTGGAACAGCAACTCCGGGCGAAGTCATCGCCGCGTTCGGTGGTCCAGACGGCATCGAGCAACTAACGGTGCGGTCCATGGCCGGCGGAGATCCGGCGGAAAGACCTGGCGCGTATGCTGACGTATTCTGCAATTGACGATCGTGTTTGCAAGGCCAGCCCTGGGGACCGGCGGGCCGCGCGGCGGTACGCTGCCCGCCGTCACGCCAACCTGGGGCTGTTAATCCTGGTTGCTTTTTTTCTGTTGACCGGATGGGCTCAGCTGGCCCAAGCGGTGACGGTCACAGTCAACCCGGGTTCTGCCCAGGTAGCTACGGGCGGCACGCAGCAATTCACGGCTGTTGTTGCAGGCAGCGGCAACCAGGTGGTGACGTGGTCTGTCTCAGGAACAGGTTGCATCGGACTAGCTTGTGGGACGATTTCGGGCGGAGGTTTCTACACCGCACCCGCGAACGCGCCCAATCCGCCGAGCGTCACGGTGAAAGCTACTTCGCTAGCGGATCCCTCCGCTTCGGGAACTGCAACGGTGCAGATTGTTCCGCCCGCGCCGGTCAAAATCACGATTAGTCCTACGTCGGTCACGCTTGGCCCAGGTCAGCAACAACAGTTCAGCGCTACGGTGACAGGATCGAAAGACACACAAGTAATGTGGAACGCAACTGGCACCGGATGTGTCGGGTTCAATTGTGGGACGATTTCACTAACGGGCCTCTACACGGCTCCAACACAAATTCCGACTCCGCCAACCATCACAGTCACGGCAACATCGCACGCCGATCCCTCGAAGGTTGCGTCGGCCACAGTAACACTGGCTGTTCCTGTCGTGGTGACAGTGTCGCCATCGAATGTCCAGTTGCTGCCAGGCCAGCAAGAGCAGTTCAAGGCCACGGTAACTGGCACGAACAATACAGCGGTGAACTGGTCGATCAGCGGTGCGGGATGTGCGGGTACGGCATGTGGAACGATCTCCGGCAGCGGCCTCTACACTGCTCCCGCAACAGTGCCCACACCTCCCAACGTGACAGTGAAGGCGGCTTCGGTTGCCGATGCGACCAAGAGCGGCACGGCAAACGTGACCCTGATCGCAAATATCACAGTTGCCGTTACTCCTTCGTCCGTCCACGTTTCGCCAGGGAAACAGCAGCAATTCACAGCTGCCGTGTCAGGGACGAACAATCAGCGCGTCACGTGGAATCTCTCGGGCGCAGGTTGTATCGGAATCACCTGCGGGCAGATCACAGCCACCGGTCTGTACACGGCGCCAGCCAACATACCCAATCCGAATACTGTTACGGTCACGGCCACCTCCGCACAGTCGCCAGATAAGGTCGGTACGGCGACAGTATTCGTTGGTGCGAACTCGCCGGTCGTTGTGACAGTCTCGCCCTCATCGGCGAACGTCATCGTCGGACAGGCGCAGCAATTCACGGCTCAAGTCACGGGGACGAACAACACGGCTGTTACCTGGAGTGTGAGCGGAGTCGGATGCAGCGGTGCGTCTTGCGGCAGTATCACGCAGAGTGGTCTGTACACAGCACCTTCATCGCCGCCGACGCCTTCGGGAGTGACGATCACAGCGACATCGCAGGCCGATCCAACACGTTCGGGAACTGCCACAGCGAACATTCTGCCGAACGTCGTGGTTACGATCAGCCCGACCAAGGTGCAGGTGCAAACGAATAAGCAAGTACAATTTACCGCCACCGTCACAGGCAGCAAGAATACCAATGTGACGTGGAGCGTAAGCGGCAAAGGTTGCGGCGGAAGTTCGTGCGGCACTGTGACTCCGACTGGTCTTTACACCGCGCCGGCGCAGGTTCCGAATTCCCCGCAAGTCAATGTGACGGCAACGGCGCAAGCAGACCCAACGAAGTCAGCGAGCGCCGCGGTCACCATTCTGACGCCAATCAAGGTCACGGTCGCGCCACCCACGGCGCAAGTCGTGATCAATGGCACTCAACAGTTTGTTGCGACAGTGACGGGCACGAATGACACAGCGGTAACTTGGTCGCTGTCTGGTTCATCGTGTCCTAATGCGTGCGGGACGATCAACAGTTCCGGCCTCTACACCGCGCCGGGCACCGTGCCGAATTCGAATATCACGGTGGTCGCGAAATCGCATGCGGATGGCACGAGCACGGGAACGGCAACCGTGCAGGTTATCCCGAAAAACGAAAGCAAGCTAAGCGGCCAATTTGCGTTCCTATTCAGCGGGAACGATGCAAGCGGCTTCTATCAAGCGGCTGGTTCGTTCGTAGCCGACGGCAAGGGAAACATCCTGTCGGGGGTGGAAGACATCAATCGCACAACGGGGCCGGTGAGCAATCTTTTGTTAACGGGAACGTACTCGTTGCACGGGGACAATCGCGGGGTGCTTACGTTGACGAGCGCGCAGGGAACCTCCACCTATGCTTTTGTTCTCGGCAGCAGCTTGAAACGCGCACGCATGACGGAGGTAGATAGCTCCGGGGTTCGTGGAACAGGCGTCATCGAGAAGCAGGATCCAACCGTATTCAACAACGGCGGAGTATCGGGCGGTTACACGCTTAACCTAATCGGCGCCGACTCAAGGGGTCAGCGAATTGGTGCGCTCGCGTCCATCTTCCCGAGTGGCGGTGGATTCATCTCGGGCAGTTCCATGGATGTAAACGAAGGCGGCAGTAGCTTCCCAACGTTCATCAACTTCACTGGATCGTATGGTGTGGGCGGAAACGGTCGCGGCACGCTGACGCTGTTGGTGCCGGGCTTCGGCGCGGGAACATTCAACTTTGTGATTTATGTCATTTCCAGCGGCGAATTCATCATGGTGTCGTCGGACCCGCTGAGCAGCTTCACTCCCCTGTTTGGTGGAACAGCGTTATTGCAATCCGGAGCTCCGTTCAGCAGCGCCACCTTCAACGGGAAATCGATTTTCGTTGAGACCGGCATCAGCAATGGAGCGCCAGATGTTTCCGTGGGTCTGCTGACGTTTGACGGCCACGGGACGATCAACATGCAGGTCGATGAGAATGCCGGCGGAGCGGTCCAGATCGGCACGGTGTTCACAGGGGCTTATGCGGTATCACTGAATGGCCGAACGGTGTTGAACCTCGTGAACGCCCAGACTCACGTTCCGAGCACAGCAACGATGTATGCGATTTCACCGAACGCAGCCTACATCATGGATGCGTCAGGATCGGTGCGTTCTGGTTATGTCGAGCCGCAACTGGTCGTTCCGCCATTTGGCGACGCCGACATGGTGGGGAACTACACCTTCGGCTCGTCGATTCCTGTCGGCGCGAACACACCGCTTGCATCCGGAGTGTTGAATTTCGATGGCAACGGGAACGTCGCCGGCAATCAAGATGAGGACCTCGCAGGCGGGCCATTACTCAATCAGTTGACCAGTGGGACGTATGCGATTTCACCGTCGTCTCAGAACGGAAGGGGCGTTATTCAACTCACAACTCCGCAAGCACAGACGTTCGCCATTTGGTTGTCGAATTACTCGAGGGCGTACGGAATTCCCGTAGACGCTAGCGATGTTGCGCCGACCGTAATGGTGTTTGAACAGTAATTATTCCGTCCGGAACTGTCGGAGGAAGACACATAGGGGGAGTCAATGAAGCAACGAGTCATCATGATGATTGGCGTCATCCTGATCCTGTTGACCGCCGCGCTCGCGCAAGACGATGCAACCGCGTGGCTGGCCAAGGCGAAGGCGGGCGATCCGGCAGCGCAGGTCAAGGTCGGAGAGATGTATGCCTTTGGCACCGGCGTACGGCGCGATTCTTCGGAAGCGGCAAGGTGGTTCAAGAAGGCCGCCGACCAGAATAATTCCGAGGGGCAGTACCGCCTGGCGGTTCTGTACGAAATCGGACGCGGCGTGCCGCTCGAACCTCAGACAGCAGTCCGTTTGTACCAGCAGGCTGCGCGCCAGGGAAACTCAAAAGCCGAATATGATCTGGGCGCGATGTATGAACAGGGACGTGGAGTCACCAAGGATGCGGCTGTCGCTGCAAAGTGGTACCAGGAAGCCGCTCAGCACGGCAAGAAGGAAGCACTCTACAAGATGGGAGAGTTGTATGAGCAGGGACGCGGTGTCCCAAAGGACTACAAGCAAGCTGTGCACTGGTATACCTTGGCGGCCGCACAGGACGACGATGAGGCAAAATTTAAACTAGGAAGATTGTATGAACAGGGTCTCGGCGTGCCGCAGAGCAACACCCAGGCCGCAGAGTGGTACCGCAAGGCCATTGATCAGGGGAACGTCGAAGCCAAAGTTGCGCTGCGCGCACTTGAGCGATAGGGATGCTTCCCCCTCCGCGGGTCGGTCGGGATGGCCGGCCTGCGGGGCTCTTTCCTGCGTTTGAGACCGTAATCACGGCGGCCCTGCAAATATCTCTCTTGCCAATTCGGTAGAGAGCTGGGTCGAATCCCACTGAAAATCTCCCCGTCGCCATTCCAATCGTATATAACGAAGGGTTCGTAGAGCACATTTCTATCCGCTAGAAGGTGCAAGGGTCTATGAGACGAACTCTGATCGTTCTTCTCGTCTTTTTTCTATCGTTCGTTAGGTCGGCCTTATCGCAGCCGGCGGCGCAGCAACCTCCTGATCCGCATAAAGCAATTTTCGACCGGCTGAATTCGCTGACGGCTTTGCCGCTGCCCGTATGGAAATTCCACGCTGATGTTCCGCACCCGGAAGACGCTGCGCTCAATGGCTCCGACTGGCAGACCATGAAGGTGGATGAGCCCTGGTCGAATGGACCGCGTGTCTTGCGGCAGTGGATCGAAACTCCAGAAAAAATCAACGGTTATACGACCCGGGGCGCGCGCGTCAAACTGGAAGTCACGTTTCATTCCGACAAGCCGCTGATTATCACCATATTCTCCAACGGCTCCGTGGTCGCACGCAGCGATGAAGACATGCAACAACCGATGTTGCTTACCAGCAGCGCCCAGCCTGGTCAAAAGTTTCTGGTGGCGATTCGCGTGGATGCCCAGGCGGCAGAAACTGTGCTGGCGGAGAGCCGATTGCGGATCGAGCCTCCGGCAGACCGTCCGAATCCGGCTTTATTGTGTGAAGAATTTCTCGCTGTAGGGCCCATGATTGCCGCTTACCCGGAGGGGAAAGCCGAACGTGAGCAGCAATTCAACGCAGCCGTAAATGCGATTGATCTGGGATCGCTTGATCGCGGCGATCAGAATGCTTTCGATGAATCATTGCGCAGCGCCCAAACAAAGCTCGAGGCATTGAATCCCTGGGTGAAGGGTTTCTCCATCCGAGCAGTGGGCAATTCTCACATCGATATGGCGTGGCTTTGGCCGTGGACGGAGACGGTCGAAGTTGTGCGCAACACATTTCAAAGCGTGCTCGATCTGATGCGTGAGTATCCGGATTTTCGTTTCACCATGTCGTCGGCCCAAACCTATTCCTGGATGGAAGAGAAATATCCGGACATGTTCAAGGAGATCGAGCAACGCATCAAAGAAGGGCGATGGGAGGTGATCGGCGGCATGTGGGTCGAACCGGATCTCAACATGCCCGAAGGTGAGTCGCTCGTGCGCCAAATTCTAGTCGGCAAACGCTATTTCCAAAGCAGATTCGGAGTCGACGTCAAGATTGGCTGGAATCCCGATTCCTTTGGCTATAACTGGCAGCTTCCACAGATTTATAAGAAGTCAGGAATGGGTTACTTCGTAACACAGAAGCTGCTATGGGCGCACGAATTCACCACGTTTCCATACAAATTGTTCTGGTGGGAAGCTCCTGACGGCAGCCGACTGCTCACGTATTTTCCTCACGACTACGCTGGCGGAATTGACGCTGAAAGCCTAGGGAAGGATGTCTCGATCTGGGCACCGTCGATCTATGGAACAGGTACAACGAATAAGCCTGAAATAATGCACCTCTATGGAGTAGGCGATCACGGCGGCGGGCCAACCCGGCAGATGCTCGACAATGCGGTGCGTCTGATGGCGCCGAATGTGGTGTTCCCCAAGCTCGAATTCAGCAGTGCCAAGGCGTTTTTCGACGATTTGAAGCCGAAGCTCCCTGGTATGAATGTGCCGGTGTGGAAGGACGAGTTGTACTTCCAATACCATCGCGGAGTACTGACAACGCAGGCGGAAACGAAACGGCGGATTCGTCGAGCCGAAGAGAACATTCTCAAGGCCGAGTTGTTCTCTGCTGTAGCGATGCTGGAACAGCGCACCTATCCCCAGCAGGAATTCGAGCAAGCATGGAAGCGGCTGCTGTTCGATCATTTTCACGACATCATGCCGGGATCAGGCATCGCTGTGAACTATCTCGATGCCAAGCGCAATCTTGAAGATGTCGACCGGGTCTCGGACACAATCACTGATGGCGCACTAAGACAAATTTCGAGCCATGTCGATACGCAGGGCCCGGGAGTGCCGGTGGTCATTTTCAACTCGCTTTCATGGCAAAGAAAAGAAGCAATGGAAATTAGCGCGCAACTTCCAGCACCCGCGAAGTCCGTTGAAGTGGTGGATTCATCTGGCAAGGTGCTTAACTCGCAGTTGCTCTCCAACGATCCTGCTACGAATCGCGTGCGGGCGCTGGTGCAGGTAGAAATTCCGGCAGTCGGATACAAGACTTACTTCGTTCGCTCAGTTGCGAAGGCGGTGGCTACGTATTCGAAGCTGCAGGCTACCTCTACAAGCCTTGAGAATGAATTCATTCGCCTCACGGTGGATCCACAAACCGGCTGCATGACGAGTCTTTTTGATAAGCGAAGCAAGACGGAGGCGCTCGCGCCTGCCGAGACCGATAGCGGAGGTCCGAAGGATCGCGTGTGCGGCAATCTACTTCAGACTTTCGTCGATAAGCCTCAGCGCTGGGACGCGTGGAACATCGATGCCGATTTTGAAAAGCAACGCTGGGACTTAGATAAAGCAGATGAAGTCAAGCTTGTCGAGAGTGGACCATTGCGAGCTGTGCTGCGAATAAAAAATCACTTTCAAAACTCGACTTTTGTACGCGACCTCATCCTCTATGAAGGCGCGGCACGGGTGGACGTCCGCACCCAGGCAGACTGGCACGAGAAACACATTTTGTTGAAGGTGGCCTTTCCTCTTAGTGCCCACAACACCAAAGCCACATTCGAAATTCCGTACGGATCGATTGAACGGCCCACGACGCGTAACACGCCGGCCGAGCAGGCGGAGTTCGAAGTGCCGGCATTGCGTTGGGCAGACATTTCCGATCAGAGCCACGGCTTCAGCTTATTGAACGACTGCAAGTATGGTTATGATGCGAAAGGCAATGTATTACGGTTGTCACTATTGCGGTCTCCAGAGTGGCCTGATCCACACGCTGACGAGGGTCAGCATGAATTCACCTATTCGTTATATCCGCACGGCGGAAGCTGGCGCGATGCGCAGACGTTACGGCGTGGGTACGAATTGAATTTTCACATGGCAACACTGCAAGTCGAACAACACGAAGGAGCGCTACCGGCCGAGCATTCGTTTCTGAAGTTGCCTGATGAGAACGTGATTCTCACGGCGTTGAAGAAGGCTGAAGATAGCGACGACCTCGTGCTGCGATTCTACGAATGGGCTGGAAAGGCCACTAATGTCCGCATCGAATTTCCGTCGGCGGCAAAATCGGCGTCTGACGCGGACCTCATAGAAAGAAGTCAGTCGACAGTTCCGATTACGAATGGGGTTGCCGTTGTGCCCACCAAGCCTTACGAGATCAAAACGATCAAAGTTGAATTTGCTCGCTAGGAAGTATCTGCGCTCTCAGGCAACGGGTAATGAGAAGTGGAACACTGATCCATGGCCCGGCTGGCTTGTAACGCCGATCTTGCCTCCGTGGAGTTCAACGATTGCTTTCACGATGGGCAAACCCATGCCTGTACCCGGAATAATCATGCGCTGGTTTCGGCCTCGATAGAACTTCTCGAAGATCATTTCCTGCTCCATCACGTCAATGCCGGAACCGTGGTCGGCCACGCTAGTGATCACCTCCGCGCCTTGCAGGTTCGAAGAGAGATGAATGGCAGCGCCGGACGGCGAATACTTGCCGGCGTTGTCGAGGAGGTGAGTGAGAACTTCACTGATCCGTTCGACGTCCATGCGAACCGGCGGCAAGTCGGGCGGAATCGAGATTTCCAGAGTATGTTCGCGCAGGGCGAATTGCGAAGCCTTCACAGCCTGGTCGACCGCTTCGCGAATCGGAAGGTTCTCAAAATGGAATTCAAGTTGATGGGCGTCAAGTTGAGCGACCTCACCGGCTTCGCCTACCAGACGGTTCAAGCGGTTACTCTCCTCGTTGATGACTTGCAACAGGTCCACGCGCTGAGGCTTATCAAGTTGAACATCAGAAAGCAAGGTCTCTGCGGAAGCTTTGATTGCTGTAAGTGGCGTGCGGAATTCATGAGTTACAGAATCCAGCAGAATCGACCGAAGACGATCGCTCTCGCGTGCAGCTTCGCTGCGGCTCAATTTGTCCACGGTATTGGCGCGTTCAATCGAGATCGCAACCAGGCTGCCGATAGCTTCCAGTGTTTCTCGCGAAAGATCGCAGCCCGAAACTCCCAGGGCGCCGACCGAACGAACGCCCATGCGTAGCGGCATATAGCAGACCCGGTGTTCGCGATCCAGCACCGGCTCGCCTCGGTCGCTGATAGACTTCAATTGACTTACAGAGAAAAGATTGCGGCTGGCCTCATCGAAATAGTAAGTCTCCTGCCTGCCTTCCAGGAAAAGAGCAGCGCCACTCACCCGGAATGAGTCCACGATGTGGCTAGGGATGACATTGAGTAGCTCGAAAACGTTCTCACTGAGCCACAGTTGCTGACTAAAAGAGTAGAGGCGTTCCACCTCCCGCCGGCGCTGATCAGCGAAGGCGGCATGTCGTCGAGCGCGCTCGGAAAGTTGACTGGCCACGACCGCTGTCACGAGAAATGTAAACAAGGCGATCCAGTTCTGCGGATCGGCGATAGTGAACTTGAAAAATGGGGGCAAAAAAACGTAGTTGTAAGCTATGGTCGCAAGAACGGAAGCAAATGTGGCATACCGCAAACCCCAATTGGCTGAGATCAGCAGGACTACCATCAAGAATCCAAATCCGACGGTGGACTGGTTGACATGCAGCCAGCGATGGCAGAGAAAGGTGACTGCAGCAACGACGACTCCCGAGGCCACAAATCGTACAATCGGATTCTCGAAGGGGTCTTCCACTGAGTGGACCAAGGTCAATTCGGTCTGTGACTGACTCCCGAGGATAATACAGAAGAATGGCAAAAACACCCGAGCAATGGCTGGAAGAAGCGGCGCCGCAAAGGAAAGAGGCCATCTTCAAGCTCTTCATTGGGTATGCGCCCGGCGTGGGGAAGACATTCAGCATGCTGAGTGAAGGTATTCGCCGCCACAGCCGTGGTGAAAACGTCGTGATCGGGGTGGTCGAAACCCACGGGCGAGCGGGAGTTGCCGAACTGGCAGCTCGGCTAGAGACGGTTCCTCGGCGCCAGATCGATTATCGTGGCGCCATTTTTGATGAGATGGACGTCGACGCCATTCTGGAGCGAAAGCCGCAAGTGGTGCTCGTGGATGAGCTGGCCCACACCAACATCGATGGCAGCAAGAATGCCAAGCGCTATCAGGACGTCTTGGAACTGCTGGATGCGAAAATCGATGTTCTTTCGACCATGAACGTGCAGCACATCGAAAGTCTCACACCCACCGTCCTGAACATCACTGGTGTTCAAGTGCGTGAGACGGTCCCGGACTGGGTCATGCAGAGGGTCAATGAGATTGTCCTTGCCGATTTGACCCCAGAGGCGTTGCAGACGCGAATGCGGCGAGGAGACATTTATCCACTCGATCGTGCCGAAAGGGCGCTTGGACATTTTTTTCAGCCGGGTAATCTGATTGCGCTGCGTGAGTTGGCATTGCAGCAGGTGACTCGCGCCGTCGATCGCAGCCTGGAGTCCTACCTCGAGCACGAAGGACTGGGCAAGAATATTGCACTTCGGGAACGGATCGCTGTGTGCGTCAGTTCGAGTCCTGCCGCCCAATACCTGATTGCCCGGGCAGCGCGGATGGCACAACGGATCGATGGCGAACTATACGTCATCTACATTGACATTGGCAGCGACGAGAGTCCCGAGGATCAACGCAGCCTGGCACAGAATCTGCGATTTGCGGAGAACCTTGGAGCCAAAGTGGTTCACGCAAAAGGGAAGAATGTGGCTGAGGAAGTAGCGAAAGTAGTTCGCGAGAAGCACATCACCCAGGTCGTATTTGGCCGTTCCGCACAAAAAGGATGGAGGAAATATTTCTACCTGTCGGCCATCCACAAATTTCTACGTGATGCCCCTCCGGTGGACGTGCACATCGTCACTCAGGAGATGAAGTGAGGCGCGATGTCTAATTCCGAAAACAAAGGCAACATCCTGGTGGTCGATGATGAGCCTCAGATTACTCGCGTGCTAAAGACGAACCTGTCGGCGCAGGGATACGGGATTCGAACTGCAGCGGACGGTGTTCAGGCGCTGGGCGAGATGAAAGAGTGGCCTCCTGACCTTGTAATTACCGACTTGCGTATGCCTAACATGGACGGACTGGAGCTCTGCCGCCGTATTCGCCATGACTCTCGCATCCCAATCATCGTGTTGTCGGTAAAGGGCGAGGAGAAGATCAAGGTCGAAGCATTGGACGCGGGCGCCGACGACTACGTTATGAAGCCGTTCAGCACCGCCGAACTCCTGGCACGAGTACGCGCCGCGTTGCGACGATCGCTGACTCCGGAGCAAGCCGAAGCGGCCGTCATCAAGATTGGAGATTTCAACATCGATGTGCCTGGCCGTAACGTCGAAGTCAAGGGCCAGCCAATGCATCTCACGCCAAAAGAATTCGATCTGCTTGTTTTCATGGCGCGGCATCCTGGGAAGGTTGTTACCCATCGGACACTGCTAGCGGCAGTCTGGGGCGCGAACAGTGTGCAGCAGCCGGAGTATTTGAGAGTTTTCGTGGGACACCTGCGAAAGAAGCTCGAAGGAGATGAAGAAGCCCCACGCTACATCATCACCGAGCCATGGGTCGGTTATCGTTTTGAACCGGGAGACTAAGACTGTGGCTGTTGAAAAAGTCCCGTTAAGAGAAGCTCGTTCGACCTGGGAGTATCGGCCGTTTCCCCGCTTACCTCAGTTGAGTGGTGGGTTCCCCAACGGGCGTTATCG
>Ga0126383_10000022_pt1 | contig 79745 bp, 61 predicted proteins | sample PanSoiMetPlot_35_FD_96882 | JGI IMG/M metagenome (GOLD analysis project Ga0126383, IMG submission 96882) | Tropical forest soil microbial communities from Panama - MetaG Plot_35 | ecosystem: Environmental > Terrestrial > Soil > Tropical forest > Bulk soil | place: Panama | collected 2016-02-17 | reverse complement strand
TCGAAGAAAAACAGGCATTGCTGGAGATTTTTGATCCAGCCGAGCGCTTGAGCCGAATTGGCGACGTGCTCGATGTCGAAATCGAAAAGCTGAACATGGATCGCACCATCCAGTCGCGCGTGAAGCGGCAGATGGAAAAGGCGCAGAAAGAGTACTACCTCAACGAGAAGATCAAGGCTATCCAGAAGGAACTGGGCCGCGGCGAAAAGAGCGAGTTCGATGAACTGAAGAAGAAGGTCGAAGCTGCCGGCATGCCGAAAGATGTTCGCGACAAGGCTCTTCAGGAGCTGAAAAAACTGGAGGCGATGCCTCCGATGTCGGCGGAGTCGACCGTGTCACGCAATTACCTGGATTGGCTGCTCGCTGTGCCGTGGAAGAAGCGGTCCAAGGAAATCAGGAACATCTCGCGCGCCGAGAAGGTTCTGAACGAAGATCATTATGGGCTGGAGAAGATCAAGGAGCGCATCCTCGAATTTCTCGCCGTGCGGCAACTGGTGAAGAATCCCAAAGGATCGATTCTCTGTTTCGTTGGGCCTCCGGGCGTGGGCAAAACTTCGCTCGGAATGTCGATCGCCAAAGCGACGGGACGCAAGTTCGTGCGCATGTCGCTCGGCGGCGTAAGGGATGAAGCGGAGATCCGCGGACATCGGCGTACCTATATCGGCGCCTTGCCTGGGCAGATCATCCAAATGATGAAGAAGGCCGGCACCAAGAACCCGGTCTTTATGCTCGACGAAGTCGACAAGATGTCGATGGATTTCCGTGGTGACCCGTCAGCGGCGTTGCTGGAAGTTTTGGATCCCGAACAGAATTTCATGTTCGTCGATCACTACCTGGACGTCGAGTACGACCTCTCGCAGGTTTTCTTCATCGCAACTGCCAACGTGATGCACACCATCCCGCCTGCCTTGCAGGACCGCATGGAAGTGCTGCGTCTCCACGGTTACACCGAGCAGGAAAAGGTAGAGATCGCCAAGCAATTCCTGGTGAAAAAGCAGATGGCGCAAGCCGGTCTGGGCCCGAAAAACCTGCAGTTTACGGACGAAGCGATCAAGCAGATCATCCGCGCCTATACCCGCGAGGCGGGAGTTCGCAACCTGGAGCGCGAAATTGGCAACGTCTGCCGGAAGGTTGCACGCAAGGTTGTGAAAGAGGGCGAGAGTTTCTCGGTCACACTGACCGACCAGAACGTGAACGACTTTCTCGGCGTGCTCAAGTTCCGCGACACGCTGGCTCACGAAAAGAGCGAGGTTGGCCTGGTGACGGGACTTGCCTGGACAGAGATGGGCGGCTCCATTCTGAGCACGGAAGTATCGGTGGTCGAGGGCAAGGGCGCCAAGCCGATTCTGACCGGACAATTGGGCGAAGTTATGCAAGAGTCGGCGCAGGCGGCGGTCACCTATGTGCGGTCGCGCTGGCAGCGCCTCGGCTTGCCACGAGATTTCTATCGCAACATCGATATCCACGTACACGTGCCGGAGGGCGCGATTCCGAAAGATGGCCCGTCCGCGGGGATCACGATCGCCACGGCAATTGCCAGCGCTCTGAGCAAGATTCCAGTCCGTCGCGACATCGCGATGACGGGCGAGATCACGCTGCGCGGCAAGGTTCTTCCGATCGGTGGATTGAAGGAGAAGCTCCTGGCAGCGCACCGGGCCGGGCTTTTCGAAGCGATTTTGCCCAAGGAAAACGAAAAAGACCTTGCCGAGGTTCCGGAGAATCTCCGCAACACGATGAAGCTGCATTTCGTGGAGAACATGGACCAGGTGCTGGCCGTTGCGCTGGAGTCGGCGCTGCCGCAGGTCCCGACCGAGACCGAAACCATCGCATCGATTACTACGCCGTCGGCAACTGGAGACATTCCGGAAGCGAGACAGTAACAACAAGTACTCAGTTGCCCGTTCCCAGTTCTCAGCGGATCGGTACTCAGTTCCACCGTCAGTGTCGTAGGCCCGTTTCCGAGCTAAAATGGGCCTATGGAACCGGAAACTCCCAACCGGTCGGGGCTGAGTTTCTTCAAGGGATCCGCGGGATTGATCGTTGCAGTTGCGGTCGTGGCAATCCTGCTGGTCTGGCTACCTGCTTACCGCGTATTCTTCCTGATCAGCGTGGTTATTGGAGTGGTTATCTGGCAGGGCCTGGCGTTGTGGCATCGGCTGCGGCCGATCAAAGATGACGATGTCCAGAACAAGCGGCCGCTGGGGCTGGACTAGGGCAGGTCACTGCACGATCTGAAATGTTATCGTCACGCTCGCGGTCACGCTGATCTTCCCCAACGAGACCGTTTGCTGCGAATCACCGTCGTTCCTTGACGCCACATTCTGCACAACGTTCTGTGACTGGGACATTCCGCCATAGTTGTAACCGTAAGGGTATCCGCCGTAGCCACCGCAGAAGACATAAGAAGAGCCTCCGCCGTAGGAATAGCTGCTCAGACTGAGCGGTTTGCCAACTTTCATTCCTGCCGCTTCCGCAAGCCCTTTTGCCTTCTCGACGGCTGCTTTGGTTGCGAGGGCGCGTGCCTCGTCCCGATACTTTCGAAGCTCGGTCGTTCGGAATTCGACTCCATCCAAGTGATTTGCACCGGCATGGAGTCCGGCATTCAGCAATTCCTCGAACTTTCCGACTTTCTTAAGGACAACCTGGATTTGCTTAGTCACAAGGTAATAGTCGATTACGCTTCCCTGGTTTTGCATGTAAACGATGCTCACATGGAAGAAGTCTGTCTGGATATCACTCGGGTCCACACCGGCATTGTGGATCGCCGCGATTACCTGTTTGACTGCTGAGTTGTTCTGCGAAATTGCAGTCGAAATATCCTTGTGCCGGTTTTCAACTCCGAAAAACACTGTGACTTCGTCGGGCGAAACGCGCACCGCGGCGTCACCGCTGACCTCAATCGAATGCGGATCGCGGCCGAACTGCGCGAAGCAAGGCGAGGCAGCCAGGATAACGAGTAGGGCTGCAATTCGCATGAATCCTCCAGGCTTCATCAGCGACGTACGCTTGCCATTTTGAGCGGCGGCGCGAGAAACTGAATTTACGAGAGTCCTAAACATGGTCGTGCAGGTCTGATGAGAGTTTTGGCGCGATTCCTGCTGTCGGCAAGTGACACAAGTCACTTCCCCGCTCCGCAATTGCCGGAGGTTGCGTTTCTCGGACGGTCGAATGTCGGGAAATCGAGCGTGATCAATGCGCTCGTTGGCACCAAGCTGGCGCGCACAAGTTCCACCCCCGGACGAACACGCAGCATTAATTTTTTCGAGATCCGGCGGGCCGGTCAGCCCCGGCCCGAATTTCTGTTTACCGATCTGCCTGGTTACGGATACGCGAAGGTCGCACGCGAGGTTTCACAAGAATGGTCCCATTTCGTCGACCCGTACCTAACGGCGCGTCCCAGCCTGGCACTTTGCCTGGCATTAATTGATTCCAATATTCCACCCCAGGGCAGCGACCGCCAGCTGCTGGATTTCCTGCGGTCGACGGGCAGGACGCATGTGATTGTGGCTACCAAATGCGACCGACTCTCCGGAAACGAGTTGCGGCGCGCTCTGGGTACACTGGGACAAGAATATCCAGCCATTCCTATTGTTCCGTTCTCCGCCAAGACTGGCGCCGGCAAAGACGAACTGTGGAAGACTATTCACACTTCGGTCTCCAGCCAACCCACTCTCTAAAGTCAAGCGGGCAAAGATCCGATCTACAGAGTGACAAGCTGTGGGAGCACGTCTATGGATCATCGCGTCATTCCAGACCAGCCAGGGCTCAACCAGGATTCGTCAACGGAGGAAAACGGCGTGCAATACCTCCGCAGCTTGAAGAACGCTGCAGGCGACGCTGGAACTCCGACTGCGTCTCCCACAGGGGCTGATGGCGAATCGCCACAAACCTCGCCAACCGGCAAAGAGCGGCGCCGAAGCCTTCGTTACCGCTGTTCGGGAAGCGCGGAATTCCGTGCGGAAGGCAGTGATGTACGCATGTGGGGGACGTTGACCGATATCAGCCTGCACGGTTGCTACATCGAAATGAGCACCACATTTCCCGTGGATACCAGTGTCGATTTGTCGCTCGAAGCAGCCGGTATTCGCGGCGGGTGGGGAATGTGAGGGTATCGTTTCCGTTCCTCGGCATGGGTATTTGCTTCACCGAAATCGAACCGGGCCAGCAGCAGCAACTCGAACAACTGCTATTTGCCTGGCGGGACTGGGCGTTCTTCCTGCAGAAATGTCGCCTACCGGCGATAAGACCGGCAAGAATGCGATCGCCGGCGCTCTCGCCACCGCGGATCCTCAAGCCGTGGTCGAAGGAGTACGGCGATTTTTCTCAGACAATGGCTTGCTGTCGCGAGAAGAATTTCTGCTCATTGCGAAGCGGGCAACCCGTTCCTGAGCGCCATCTTTGAAGTTCGTCTTCCTCTTTTGATGACGGTGGAATTACTCCAATGCCCGGAGCTGAATGACATCCGCTATGATTACAAAATGTCCAAATACCTGGTTACCGGGGCCGCGGGTTTCATTGGTTCTTCGCTGATAAGGGCTCTGTTAGAGCGTGGGGAACACGTCAGGGGAATCGACAATTTTGCTACTGGCCGCCGGACCAACCTGGCCGATGTCATGGAACAGATTGATTTTCGGGAAGCCGATCTGGGTGACATTGAAGCGGTTCGGGAGGCATGCCGAGGTGTCGACTTTGTACTGCACCAGGCCGCGATTCCGTCGGTTCCGAAGTCGATTGTCGACCCGATCGGAAGCAATCGCGCCAATGTGGACGGAACCGTCAATCTGCTAGTTGCGGCGCAGGGGGCCAAGGTAAAGCGCGTTGTGTATGCGGCGTCGTCTTCCGCTTATGGCGACACGCCGACACTCCCCAAGCATGAGGGGATGACGCCGAATCCGATCTCGCCTTACGCAGTGGCCAAGCTGGCGAGCGAGCATTACATGACCTCGTTTTATCGCTGCTACGGCTTGGAGACAGTCAGCCTGCGATATTTCAATATTTTTGGACCTCGGCAGGATCCTTCCTCCCAGTACTCGGGGGTGCTGGCGAAGTTCAGCCTGATGATGTTGCGCGGAGAACAGCCGACGATCTACGGGGACGGTGAACAGAGCCGCGATTTCACATACATCGACAATGCTGTATCGGCGAACCTGCTTGCTTGCACTGCTCCAGCCGCAGAATGCGCTGGAAAGGTATTCAATGTAGCCACCGGGCGGCGCATCACGCTAAACGAAACATTTGAAGCGTTAAAGAAGCTGACTGGTTATAAGGGCTCTGCAAAATACGGTCCTGAGCGCGGAGGAGACATTAAGCATTCGCTGGCTGATATCAGCCAGGCGCAAAAGCATCTCGGATATAAGCCGCTGATCGACTTCGAAGAAGGACTGCGACGGACAGTCGAGTGGTATCAAAAAGAAGCTCCGGCGGTGGAGGTTTAGTCGTGGAGCCGTTCTTAAGAAGCTGGGCGCTGCGCTGGGGGCAGGTCGGACGGCCGCGGTGACGTGCGGGTCTTTTGCCAAGCGACTAACTCCGAAAGGTCGTAGCTGAACGGGCCGTAGGATCGGAATCTCTTCTCGTCGAACAGCCGCTTCGCACCGCAGCCGAGGCACACTTGATATGCAACTCCTTGCACCCGCACTGGCCAGCTCATCTTGCTGTGCCAGCACCCACGCAGCAGCAGTAGAGCTGCGCCTGCCAAGCCGGTGGCAGCCATGCCAAGTGGCCATAACCAACTGGATTTGCGAGACTTTTCGCGATCTTGCGGAAGGTCCTTTTCGCTCATAACAGATCCCGGGAACCGCTTTCTATCAGGATAGGCCGAACCTGTAGCGAGTGCAAACTCAGTGCCGTTGGCCGGGTCGCACAGACCAATGGTCCGCACGATTGCACACTACCGAAGCGGCTAACCCGCAGTGAGAATTGGCAAGCGGGGCAGGAGTTCCTATCGTTACCCGGAAGTTCATAGGGTCTCTGTACCACCGGACATTGCTTGGTGGTAAGAGGAACAGTTACCTTAACACTTGAAGTTGTCGCCGTTCACTGAACCAAAACAAGTAACCACCTTGAATTGACAGGGCGGCGGGAACAATCAAGTCTTGATTTCTTGGACTTTTCTGCTTCCAGCATGAGCGCAAATCCAAACCGGCTTCTGCACGCTGAACCTTCAGTTGCGCCAGAAGCCACGTTTCCAATGCAAGAAGGAAACCGAGTGCTGGAATCCCTTGCCCACCGACAAACCATCTCTGCGCTGCTGGCATTTTCGGAACTGCACCAGCAAATACAAGACCGTCGCAACAAAGTCTTAGACGAATCCGTGCCCGACTGGGACTTGTTTCAGACCGAGCGCTTCGTTCTGGACGAGGTTCTGCAACTTGTCTGTGAACGAGCGCTGGCCATCACTCAGGCCGAAGGTCTGATCATCGTGCTGGCTGAAGGCAACCGGTTTGTCTGCCGGGGCGCCGCGGGACCGATGTCGATCGAGCGCGGCACGCAGATGCCGGAATCGGAATTTCTTCGGGATTGTCTGGATTCAGGGCGGATTTTCCGGTGCGACGATTGCGACATCGATATCCGGGTGATCTCTGACCTGTCGGTTGATCTGGGCGCGCGCTCGACCGTCATGGTTCCGCTGCGCGGACGGCGCCAGCGAATTGGCGCGATCCAGGTATTTTCGAGAATTCCTTTTGCTTTTGGAGATGACGACGTCCGGTCGCTCGATCTGTTTGCAGAGTTGATTCTCGCCGCGCTCAAGCCTGAGGATCAGGATCGCAGGTTGAGTTGGCTGGCGGAGGTTGCGGACGAAATTCTGCAGCCGAATCCGCCGGTGGCGATTGACTCGGTGTTCGCATCGGCGAGTGCGACGGAAGTAAGCGATTCTCCGCAAGACGCACATACATCGGAAACGGTTGAAGATTCACTGTGGATCAATGAGCAGAATGAGGCCACATTATCTGACGTCAGTGCCAGCACCGATGTGGCCGAGGATGTTCCTTTTCTCGCCAACCTGAATTCCGTGCCCCGCTCCCGGCCAGGGCTGAATGTTGTGATCGTCCTGGTGGCGGCAGCCGCGCTGTTCTCGCTCGGAGTGTACTGGGGAATGCACAATCACCGCAGCGATACGGGCAATGCTGTGGTTGCGCAAACCAGCCCGGCCGCACCTCCGGTGACGGCTCCTGCGCCTGCGCCGGTTCTGCCGATGCCTACTGACAACCTGCTCGAGTCGAACAAGTTGGATTCCGAGCCTTTGCAAGCGACTCCGGCAAGCCCGACGACGCTCGCGACCTTGCCGAAGATTACGGGGGTTCGGCATTGGGCTTCGCAGGTCGGAAGCACTGTTGTTATCGATATGCAGGATCAGGTGCAGTATGAAGTGCACCGGTTGGCATCGCCCGAGCGCATCTACTTCGATTTGCACGATACCGGCCTGGCTTCCGATTTGCAGGGAAAGACAATCGACGTTGGAGATCCTTCGCTCAAGCGCGTTCGAGTCGCTCAGCCAGTTGCAGGTGTAACGCGGGTCGTGCTCGACACCAAGGATGGATCGAACTTCGCGGTGAGCCTGGAATCGAATCCCTATCGAATCGTAGTGCAACTGAGCGGCAATTCCACGGTGGCGCGGATTCCGTCGACAGTGGCTCCGCGTAACGAGGCAAAAGCGGCGCTCTCCCCGATTCCTACCGAGCCTGAGAACAACCGGTTAGCAGCCAAGGCTGGCGGGTTCAGCATCGTGCTGGATGCAGGCCACGGCGGGTGGGACCTGGGCACCGTAGGCCGCCAGGGGTTGCTGGAAAAAGATCTGGTGCTGGATGTTACACAACGGCTTGGCAAGCTGTTGCAATCACGCTTGGGAGCGCACGTCAACTATACCCGCGCCGATGACACGTATCTGGCTTTGGACGATCGGGCATCGTTCGCAAATCAGCAACAGGCTGATTTATTTGTCTCGGTCCATGCCAATTACAGCAATCTGGCTACGGCCCGCGGCGTGGAGACCTACTACACGAACCTGTTTGCCCCACCAGGATCACGCGAGAGTAATACGCAGGAAGCCGGCATGGGACCGCATCCCGCACTGGTAAAGATGTCTTCAACGGATTTGCACGACAAAATCGAAGACTCGCGCCGGTTAGCGGCGAGTGTGCAACGCGCGCTTTACGCGAAGCTATCGTCCAACAACCCGGCGATCCGCGACCGCGGCATCAAAGACTCCGCTTTCGTGGTGTTGACGGGGACGACGATGCCGTCGATCCTGACCGAAATTTCCTTCGTCAGCAGCCCGGCGGATGAGAAAAATCTGCAGAGTGCAGCCTATCGCCAACAGATCGCCGAAGCGCTCTACAAGGGTATCGCCCAATACCAGGCCGCGTCGCACCGCGTGAAGATGGCGCAGGTTCGCCAGGCAAACGCCCAGCAGTAGGCCAGCCCTCACTGTCCCGCATTAGCCTGATTTCCTCCCGTGGTCCTTCCGTATTGAGCGAGCCATTTCAGCTCTTCCCGAACCTTGATCCGTCCATGCCACGGATTCTTACCGAGCGAGTGGCCTTCCCCGGGGAAAATCACTAATGAACTTGGAATGTTCAGATGATGCAGAGCCCGATCCAGCAGGTAATTCTCGAGTACCGGAACTCGAATGTCGTCACCGCCTTGAACGATGTGAGTCGGCGTTCGCACCTTGTCGATCAGGAAAATCGCAGCTTCGCTTTGATAGCGAGTTGGGTTCTCCCATGGCGCGCCGCCCATGACGTAGGTATCGTCGGCTGTGGTGTCGTCGTTGCCCCAGTCAGCGGCATTCTCGATTCCACCAGCTCCGGTCACGGCAGCCTTAAAGCGTGTGGTCTGCGTGATCACCCAGTTGGTGAGGTAGCCACCGTAGCTGTAGCCTCCCACCGTCAGTTGATTCGGGTCGGCAATTCCATCTTTCACGAGAGCGTCAACGCCTGTCAGGATGTCTCTGCCGGGACTTGAAAACAGTTCTGGCAGGATCTGCAGAGCAAATTTGTCGCCGTAGCCGGTCGAGCCGCGGTAGTTAGGCTCAAAGACGAGCCAGCCTTCGGTGGCTGCCAGACGATCCCATTGATACCAATCGGCCTCAAAGTGATTGCCGTCGGCATCCTGGGGCCCGCCGTGAATCAGGACGAACAGCGGCAGATTCTTCGCCTCGTATTTTCCCGGGGGATATACGAGCCAACCTTCGATTGGCGTTCCGTCGCTCGAGGTCCAGCGATAGGGCTTTCCTTTTGGGAGATCGCGCTCGGTAAGGAGCTTGTTGAAACCGGTGATGGCACGCGCGCTGGTGAGTTTGTCGGGGCCTTCAGCGAGGTACAGTTCCGTCGGCCGATCAAATGACGAGTAGGCAAAAGCGAGACGTGAGGAGGTGCGTGCTGATGCCGGGCTTTCGTAGTGACCAGCCCATCCCGCGAGATTGCGGATCGGAGCCTTGGGATTGGCCTGCGACGCGAATTGAATTTCGGTTCCCATGCGGCAGGCACAGAGCACCGATCCATCCGGTAGAGGGGTATATTGCACGACCTCGCCTTTGAAGTCGGCGAACCAGCGCTGTACTTCGCCTGTGGTCGAGTCGATCCAATACAGGCGCGGCTGGGGATCTGAGTATTTCCCTTCGACCGAACCCAGTGCGACGTGGAAGAAGACGTGCCGATTATCGGTCGCCCATTCGATGGCTGACTCTTCCGCCTGGTTATGCGTCAGGCGCACCGGTGAAATTTCCGCAGCGGCGTTCGAAAGAGTGAATGTGTAGAGCTCGATGTCCTCTACTTTTTCGTTGCGCTCGGAGGGGGGAATTGTCGCGAAGGCGAGCCGGCTGCCGTCCCGAGCGATGGCCATCTGCTCGATATGTAGTCCCGTACGGGCCACCGGCAGAGATCCTGGAGTACCACCTGAGTTCTTCTCGGTTTCTGGCGCTTCCGTTGTGCCGAGGGCTGCGTAGCGCGCTCGGGCCTCGTCAATGCTGATGCGAAAAATTACATCGCCGCGCTCATCGCCGCGATAGCGAATCACATCTTTCCAATCTTTTTTGTGATCGTCTGTCTGCTGCTTGGTCCACGGTTCACGGGTGGCGAAGTAGATCTGCTTCGAATCGGGCGACCACGCCATGGCATGAACTTCCTCCTCGCCACTCGTAACCGGGAAGGCCTCGCCGCCGTTCGGCGAAATCAGAAAAAGCTGCGAAACTTCTTTATCTTTGTCGCCAGATTCCGAGTCTTTCCCGGACGCGGCTTTGCGCTCGGAGAAAAATGCAATCCATTGTCCGTCAGGAGACCACTGCGGACTGCTGTCGCGTCCGGAATGGGTTAGCGGAATGAGCGTCCCACCATTGCCCGAGATGCGGTACAGCCACAGTTCTTTGCGGAAGATCTCCTGATCCCAGTCAGCTCGTTCGGTTCCGATGACTACGGAATTGCCGTCGGGCGAAAGCACCACGGAAGTGAATCCGACTGAGTTGAAAAACTCCTCAATGGTTAGTTTTGGTTTTGGAGCCTGAGCAAAGACAAGAGCAGAGATCAAGCAGACGACTGCAACAGCCAGGGTTCGTTTAGGCATATTCTTGGTTGAGTGACCAAGATAAACACCTTAGCCCCGCTCTCGCAAACATATTTCGCACGTATTGCAGCTACTAGTGCGGCTTTTCGAGTGCCTCCAGGTCATCTTTCAATCCAAGATATTCCCACCGCTGCAGCGCGATCGGAACGTTTCCGTTAAGCCAGAGGAAATCATGAAACGCTTGCAGATCGAATTTATCGCCTTGCTGGCGGCGAGCCTCGGCTAGAAAGCGCATGATCTGCGTCTTGCCGATTTGGTAAGAGATCGCTTGTCCGGGAGACGATGCGAAGAATGCGGCTTCGGCATGAGCGGTGCGAGAATCCATCGGCACGGTGCGCTGCAGATAATCTGCGCCCTGCGCGATGGTGAACTCGCCAAGGGCGAGTCTAACGTCGACCTCGACGCGCAGTGCCCGCAGCCGAGCCATGTTGTAGATCATCTCGCGTGAACGCGGGCTATCATCGAACAGGCCGGCCTCCATCATCATTTCTTCCGCGTAGAAACCGATCCCTTCGTTTGCACTCGAATCGTAGTAGTGGCGGCGGATCGGATCTGGATGCGCCCACGAAAGAGCGAGTTGGAAATAGTGGCCGGGGACGCCTTCATGCACGATCCCGGTGCGCGGATCCTTGGCGTCAAACATGGCAAAGTAGCCGAGGTTCGGGCCGGGCGGATCCATATAACGAACACAGTTTTCCCTCAGGCGGCTGGGGGAGGTGAAATCGTCTGCTTCAGCGACTCCTTCGAGCGGTTTGAGGTAGGGCGGCATCGGCTGCCACGTGTAGTGCTGCATCCATGCAGGCACGGTGAGGATGCGCTTCTCCTGCAGGAATTGCCGGATCGATTCCTCGTCACGCTTTTCACGGGCGATCTCTTGCTCGAGCGTCGCCGGTATTGGCAGCTCAGGCTTGCCTAGATTGCGATGTTCTTCGTAAGTCTGAAACGATACGGAACGCGCCCACTCGTTCTGCCCGATTTCCAGCAGCTGCTGCGGAGAATACGGTAGGAGTGCAACGTTTTTGAGGAAGTACTCATAGCCCTGACGCCCAATCGCGGATTGAAGCGACATCGAGGGTAACTTCGACGTCAGCCAATCGCGGTATTGTTCCAGCGCGTTCGCCGCGGAGGTTACGGCCGCATCGATCTGCTGCTGCGACTTGGCATCGAGAAGCGGCTTCAGTTCGCGGACCGAGGTCAGCAATTTTTCGCGCGCATCTTTCAAGGCATCGAGCGAGAGCTCCGCGAAGGGACGAACCGCATCGGTCAGGTTGGAGCGGGCGTCCTCGAGAGTTTTCGGAAACGCGTTCAGCGTTGCCATGATGTTGGCACCACGTTCCAGTGTAAAAGGTGGTGGTTGCAGCAGAAGATGGTAGTAGGCGCCCAGCGTCTGATCGAGATAGAAATTAGGGTTTCGCTGCCAGCCGCGAGAAGAATCGAGTTCCCACTTTGCACGCGCAATCGCTGATCCAATCAGCCGGTAGTCGACCTGGCCTGGCAGGGCCCATTGGGAAGCGTCGATCGCGCGCCATGTATTTTCGAAACCGTCCACCTGCTTGCGATAGGACGCAACAGTTGACGGCGACCAATCTGGAACCCAGCCCTGCGGGCGCTCCAGCCGCGGAATGTCATCGGTCGAGACTGGCATCTCCTGTGCACGCCACGTCCAGAAATCGCGCGCCAGGTCGTCAAAAGAGTCGGCTTGCGCGATGGGCGACAAGGTTGCGATCAGAACGAGAAAGAGCAGCCGGCGAAAATTCTCCATCGTAGGTTTCCTCATGTGCGGGGTGTTCAAGGCGTGGTTTGTGCAGTCTGTGAGTTTCGGAGCGCATCGTCGAGCGGCTGGTTGTTTCGGACCTGGTCGGTCACCACGCGCCAGCCATCGTCATAGCTGCGAAACCCGACCGTCGAGCGACACTGCACGCCACTGTCATACAAAGCTGCGCCCACGTCATTGATCGGTTGCCAATGCCAGGTGAAATCGACGTCGGCGAAGTTCCCTGATTTGCTGATGCCGGTAATTTCGAGAAGCTGCCGGCGGGCAACACGAATGGAGACCACGTTGGTCGTCAACATCGAGTTGGCGATCAGGGGCCGGAAGATTTCGACGCCGATGGGCGAGAGCACAACGTCCCAGCAAGGCGCAGGCTCGACGCTCGGGGGACAAGTAGCAGGACTTCCGGTGATCCATCCGCGCCTTTGCAGGACGAGGGATTCGGGCGAGTTGAAATCCTTGTTGGAGACAACGCCGGTCCTCAGCCAGAAGACCTGAGGCGCGCGAAAGGCGTCGGCTCCAGAAATCAGGTCAGCGGCCAGGCGGCGCGTCAGAAAATCGCGCGGCGTGCAACTGACGGCGCAGCACAGTACCAGGCCGACTGCCAGTATCTTTGCAACTCTCATGAGCGATGATTACTGTCGAGTGAGGATTCTAACCAATTGTGAGCGCCGCCGCGGAAGAAAAGGCGTGGCCGCGATCTGGCCGTCAAACTGTTTCGACCAGCGGCCGGGGATAGCCGAATGGCATTTGGGGCACTTGCCCTCCGCTGTTATCCGGTACTGCTCGATGAAATATCCGTGACGCTGAATAAGCGTCGTACCGCACTGATGGCAGTGCGTATCTTCCAATTCCCCGACTTCTCCCGGCTGGTTGCCGGCATACACGAAGTGCAGGCCCGCGGCTTGTCCGATGGCTGCCGCGCGCAGCAGGTGTTCGGGCTGCGTGTCGTCAGGCGAAGTCATCTTGTAGTCCTGGTGAAACGCAGTGACGTGCCACGGGATGTCGGGAGAGACGCTGGCCACGAATTCCGTCAGGCGGCGCAGTTCGTCATCGCTGTCGTTAAAACCCGGAATCAACAGAGTCACAATTTCCAGCCAAATCCCCATGCTGTGAAGGCGACGAATCGTATCGAGAATGGGCTGAATGCGGCCGCCGAGCTCGTGATAGTGGCGGTCATCAAAGCTCTTGAGGTCCACCTTGTAGAGATCGATCCAAGGGCGCAGGTATTCCAGAACCTGAGGTGTACCGTTGCCATTGGAGACAAAGGCCGTGAGCAGGCCTGCCTCTTTGGCCTCCTTGAAGACCGTGACGGCCCACTCGCTGGTGATGAGCGGCTCGTTGTAAGTGCTGACCACAACCTTGGCACCCTGCGCGATCGCATCGCGAACGATCAACTCGGGAGAAACCTCCAGCGGAGGCGAGACAGCGTTCGGATCGCGCAGCGCTTGTGAAGTGACCCAATTCTGGCAGTACGCGCAGTGCAAATCGCATCCCAACATGCCGAAGCTGTATGCGAGCGCTCCCGGATAGGCGTGGAAGAAGGGCTTCTTCTCTATCGGATCGCACTGCAACCCTGCAACATAGCCCCAAGGAACGTAGAGCGTGCCACCGCGGTTGTAGCGGACCTTGCAGACACCGGGCTGGCCTTCTGGAATCGGGCAACAGTGTCCGCAGGAGTAGCAGCGCACGCGGTTGCGATCGAGCTTGTCGTAGAGCTGCGAATCCGCCTCCCGAACGCGCTCATTCAGGATGTCGCGGAGGTTGGACACAACTTAATTCTATGCCTATTTCATTTCGGGAGGAGAGATGGCGGTGACGGTGACTATAGGAGAGAAAACATCAGCCGTGGGCAGCACGACCACGTAACGTCACGAGATCACTTCCGGCTCTGCTCCGAGCCCTGATTGTGATCGTGCAACCAGGATTCGGCCTGCTGCTGGATGGCGATCCGCTGCGATCGCGTCAAGCTGGTCGCCATGGAGTCGGCGCGGTACTTGCTGGCTTCGTCACCACCCGCGCGAGCAAGCACGCTCCAGAAATAGGCCTTGTTGAGATCCCGCGGAACGCCCTGACCACTCCAGTAGAAATATCCCAGCATCGCCTGAGAGACAACGTGACCTTGATCGGCCGCACGCAAGAACCACCGCACTGCATCGGCATCGTTCTGCAGAACGCCTTCGCCTTTGTGGTAACGGTGGCCGAGCTGGTACTGCGCGTCGGCGTCTCCCGACTCTGCCAGCGAATGCAATCGCTCGAACGAGTCGGTATTGGCGGGAGTAGTCGTGGCAGGCTGCGGAGGACGTTCCGAAGCGGCCACGACTGTCGGCTGCGATGCAGCCTTGGTGAGCCAGTGCTTCTCGATCGTCGGCGCCATCACGTATCCGAGCGCCAGCGCGGCAAATCCCACTGCCAGGATCAGCAGTAGGAGGTGCAGTGGACGCACCCCAATGCCAGATAGCGTCTCCTCTGAATCGCTTGCAGGCTCGGACGTGCGCGCCGTCTTCAACTTCGTCAAATCGTCGCGCACGGTGACTGGAGAAGCAGACTCTACCGCGGCGTATCGGTCTCGATGAAGCGAGTCGGGCATCGCCTTAGGAACAATTTCCGCGATTCGCAGTAAAACCGTCTCCTGAGAGCGAGAAAACGCCCGTGGACGTCTGGAGAACACTTCTACCAGTCCCACGACGTGGAAATCAGAAACGACAGGCACAGCAAGGATGGATCTCATCCCAAGCGCACGGCAAAGATCACGATCAACCAGCGGATCGGTCTCCGAATCCTCGCAGTGCACCAAGCGCGATTTGCGCACACACTCGCCGGTCAATCCATGAGTCGAATCGACGCGAGCACCCAAAGGTGGGGCGGGGTCGCCCGCGCTCCCTCGGCAGATCAGGATTCCTTCAGTCATGAAGGCTAGAGCCGCGCCATGAGCTCCGGTCAGACTGAGCGCTCGCTCCGTCACGAGCTGAAGCATGTCATCGAAGTTACGTGTGGCGAGTGCCTCGCGGCGTACAGCCTCTACCGCGGAGAGAACCTCAGTCAGATCCGAAACCGGAAGTGGACCTGAAACCTCAGTGGCCTGAGTAGAAATCTGGCTGGACGGTTGCGAGCGCTGCTCGCTGCGAGCCGCTCGATGCGCGCAGGCAATCAGCACATTGACGAACAACCATTCCTTCAGCAGGCGTCGCGATTCGTCGGAGAGAGTAGAGAATCGAATCCCGCCTCTGCCCTTTCCATCGCTCCAGACGACGTGACCGCTGGCATGAATGTATTTTTTTGTCTCAGGCAGATCGAGACAAATGTTCAAGGGACGGTTTACTTCCAGCGACTCGCTGGTCTGTACGGAAAACCCGTCTTCGTGGACATCGAACAACTCGCTCAGGTCCAACACCATGCCACTCTGCGGGCCGCTGAAGCTGGCATAGATCGGGGAGTAGAGCTTGTGGCGGACACGGTGGCGGCGCTCGCCACGTGTAGGTGTAGGAACTGGATCCTTTGGTTTAAGAATGCTCAGATCCATAGACGAAAAACCGCCAACTATATTACCCCAAGCGTCAAAGACCGCCATTTTCCGGGCAAATTTGAGGTTTGCGGAACTGAAGGAGGGAAAGGTCCTACATATTTGCCGCGAGGAACTCGCCGTCGGCATGAGCAGCAGGCATGAGGTGGGTTTGACTCAAAATGCGGTCGAGAGCATCGGCGAGGGCCACTGGAAATTCTGCCGTAACGAGATTGATGTCCAGTTGAAGGTCGCGCGTGCTGTACATGCGATGGATGACGAGCGATCCGCGACGACGATTGGCAGTGGAGATGAGCTCGAGGCTCAGTTTCCACGAAGGAAATCCCGGTAACAAAACCAGACCGGGAATCTTCGTCCATTGCATCGTGCTGCCGGACTCTCCCCCATTTTCGTTGGTCAAGTCACTGGATAGATCGAACACGCTCAACTCGAAAGCATCGAAATCATTGTGTTCGAAGGCCGCAATCAGAACCTGTTGAACCTGTTCGAAGCTACCAGCCACCTTCAATTCGGCCACCGCGCGTCGCATGGCGAGATTGTTGATGACGATCTGGCGCTGTTCGAAAGTTCGCTGGGCCACCCGACGCAACTCGCCGAATTCGAGATAGTTCAAATGCTGAACACCAAGCCAGATCCCCGTACCCACGACCGCCAGCACCAAACCCAAGGTGCTGCCTGTTGGCCACAAGAGAAAGAGACTCAACATGGCGAACAGTGCGGAGACAGCATAGAGCACGATCACAACCTGCCGGTGCGACATCCCGAGTTCCAGCAGCTTGTGATGGATATGCTCGCGATCGGCGGTGAAAATCGGACGTCCACTGATTAGCCTGCGTAGAACAGACAGCGCCGTTTCCAAGATCGGCAACCCGAAAGAAACGACGGGAATCGCAACTGCGATGAAGGTAGGCGCCTTCTGCGCTCCCGCCAAAGCAAGCGCGCTCAGGAGGAATCCGATGAACAGGCTGCCGGAGTCGCCGAGGAAAATGGTTGCTGGATTGAAGTTGAACCGGAGAAATCCCAAAATGGCGCCCGCAAGCGCCAGGCTCATCAATGACCCGATCCACGAATGGGTAACGATCGAAACGACGAACACCACCAAGGTGGAGAACAAAGCTGAACCGGCGGCTAGCCCGTCGAGTCCGTCAATCAGGTTGAAAGCGTTGGTGATGGCCACCACCCACAAGGCCGTCAGCGGAAGCCCGACGAACCACGGGAAGGTGTGATAGCCAAACAGTACCGGAAGATCGAGAATGCGCATGCCGCCAGCAAACAGCATGGCGGCCGCGATCATCTGTACGGCAAATTTCAGATAGTGGCTGGCACCGCGCAGATCATCATAGATTCCGAGACAGAAGATCAGGCAAGCGGGCACGTAAATTCGCATCAACGTAGCGGGAGCCACGCCATCCAACGCCTTTTTATAGAACGAGCCGAGAACAAGCCATAGTCCAAGGGTGATCGAGAAGGCGAGGAAGATGGCCACTCCACCTAAGCGCGGAAGTGGTTGGGAGTGGACATGTCGAGCGTCATTGGGAAACGCAACCCAGCCTCTGCGGTTGGCCAAATCCCGTACCTCGCGCGTGGCAATGAACGACAGCGCGAGCGAGACTGCGAAAACTCCAAAAAACAAAAAAGTCAAGATCGAACGTTCCCTTCCTGCCGCAAAGCAATGCACTCGGTGGCGTGTTCAGTCACGTTCTTGAGCTGGGTTGTGGAATATCTGTTGGGTGAACTATACAACTGGCCACGAGTCGCATTCAATGTTTCGCAGATGTATCTTGTGGAAGAAATCAGTCCAGTGCCTTTCGGGTAAACAAGGAAGTGGCGGGGAAACTGCTGGTTTTACTGTGTTAGACTCGCCTATACCCCGATAGAGGAGAGGCTATGACGCGGCAAAACCGCCGTTTTTGCTTGTGGATTGCCCAATCCGCGGTTGTTGGCATGCTCGCCTTGCCGGTCATTGCTCAAACTCCTACACCCGCGGAACCTGCAAAGCAGCCCGCGCAAAGCGCTGCCGGAGCGGCTTCGAATCCGACGCCGTCGACCCCCTTGCCAGCGAGCGGCAGTGTGAAACTCGGCCCTGGCGATCTGATCGAGTTCAGCGTATTCGGCGTTCCGGACCTCAACACAAAAGTTCGCATTACGAATTCGGGGGACGTTTATTTGCCGCTCATCGACTACGTCCACATCGCCGATTTGACAACCGATGAAGCGCAGGAACTGATTGAGAAGCGGTTGGAAGCGGGCGGTTTCGTGCGGAACCCGCACGTCTCGCTATTTGTGGACGAATCCGCGAGTCAGGCTGTGTCAGTGCTGGGAGAAGTCAATAAGCCAGGACCTTATCCGGCGATTGGCGACCGCCGGCTGTTTGATCTGATCTCGGCTGCGGGGGGCATGACCGATAAGGCCGGACGAACGGTCACGATCGTGCCACGCGACAAACCTGATCAGAAAACCGAAGTACACCTGGCAGCCAACCTCGCCGAGGATACTGAGCACAACATTGAAATTAACCCCGGGGACACAATCATTGTCTCGCGCGCCGGGATTGTGTATGTGGTTGGCGACGTGGGTCGGCCCAGCGGTTTTTCCATCGAAGACGATACACTCACCGTGCTGAAAGCCCTTGCTCTGGCCGGCGGGCAAACGCGGACTTCTTCTTTGAACGGCGCCAAGCTGATCCGCCAAACGCCGAGTGGGGTGCAGGAAATTTCGGTGCCGTTGAAGAAGATTATCGAGGCAAAAGCTTCCGACGTGCCGATGATCCGAGGCGATGTGCTATTTGTGCCGGGCAGCGCTGCCAAGGCCTTCGCTTATCGCGGAGTGGAGGCCGCCATCTCCATGACGACTGCACTTACCGTACTTGCTGTTCAGTAGTGAATCAATCCCTTCAGCACGCCGATGTAGTCGCGAGCAGTTTGCTCACGCGAAAGATGCTCGACAATAAACCTGCGGCCGTTTTCTCCCATCCGTCGCCGGCCCTCAGAATCGGCTGAAAGCCTCTCGATCGCAGCGATGAGATCGTCTACGTTCTCAGGCTCAACAAAGACTCCCGCTGAGGCTCTTTCGACGAGTTCGCGAGCTTGCCCATCTACCGCGACGATCACCGGACGCTCGCAGGACATGTATTCGAGCAACTTTGTCGGAATCACGGTCTTGAACAAATCGGTCTTCCTCAGCATGACCAGGCAGACATCGGCGGCAGAGATGTAGGACGGTATTTGCTCGCGCGGCTGCTGATCGAGAAAGCGAATGTTACTGAGGCCGCGCGCCGCCGCCATTTCGATGATGCGCGTTTTCTCCGCGCCTTCGCCGATCAGAAGAAATGCGACGTTGGGATTGGTCGTTTGCAACTTTTCCGCCGACGTGATCAGCGTCTCGAGACCGTGCGCCATGCCCATGGTGCCGATGTAGCAGATGGCGAATTTGTCTTCGAAGGCGAATCGGCGGCGAATTTCAGCTGATGATGGATTGGACCGGAAGAGGTCTGTCTCAACGCCGTTCTCTACGATCGAGATATTCTTTTCGTGAATCGACCAGTGACGGATCAAGTGATCCTTGAATGCGGGAGTCACGACGACGATCTGGTCCGCGTGGCGATAGAGAAATTTGGCGATGTCCCCCAAGGTCCGGTGCATAAGACCTGCTTCTTTACCCACGCCAACAGCGGAGAGCGACTCAGGCCAGAGATCGCGCACCTCGAAAACGAACGGGGTACCCTTCCAGCGCGCCAGCCACCACGCAGAGAGCGCCACCAGCAATTGCGGAGAGCTGCCGATGACAACGTCGGGCTTGCGGAGACCCAGCCCGCGAATGGACGATGACAGCCAAAACGAGGCGTAATTCCTGATTCGCTCATGGGCCTTCCGATTGGGGAGCGGCCAGAGCCAGGTGCGGACGACGCGCGCTCCATCAACCGTTTCGCTGTATGTCAGGCGCCTGAGGCGACTGCGCCAGTCGGGTGGAACGACGCCGGTGGGGTGATTGGGAAATCCCGTGAGCACCGTGACTTCGTGTCCCATGCGCACCCAATGGCGCGAGAGCTCGGATGCTCGCGCTGCAGGCGCTCCCATTTCCGGGGTGAAATACTGTGAGACGTAAAGAATCTTCACGGTCAGTAGTAGAACAGCTTAAACATGCTTTTTTCGATTAGGGCGCGTGTACGATTCGTGCGCACGCGAGCATAGCCTTCCCAGCGCGCGGCAAATTCTCCGAAGAGCGATTCGCCTGTCAATTTATGCATGACCTGCAACTGCACGATGTGCAAGCGGTGATAAAACGGGCTGGCGAGCATCGGCAACCAGGTACCGGATTGTTCGTAGAGCGACCAGTAGCCGATATCGAATCTCTGCAGATTGCGCAGCATGGTGTGCACGCAACGATCAACGATCTCTTTCGCCTGCGCGTCTCGATGTGCAAGCCAATAGTCGAACACGCCCCATAACGCCCAGATGAAGCCATTCAGGATGTGCGTTGGAGGAACAACCAGATATTCTTCGATCCAGAGATTCTGTTCGCCGTCTTCGACGAGCACGCCGCCTTGCCCAACCGGACGGGTCAGCGAAACAAAGGCCAATTGGGCGGCTTCCAGATACTTCTGGAGTTTGCTGTGCGCGTAAGCGCGAAGCAGCAGTGAAATCCCCTGGCCCTGGGCGAGACCGGAGTACCACGGTGCTTTAAGCGTATCGCGATACTCCCAGTCGAACTGATGGTTCCACACCCACATTCCGTGCGAGTTCTGCTCGAGGTGCGACGATAGCCAGTCGGCCGCTCTCATGATTTTCTGGCGGCAATTGACGTCGGCCGTTTCGCAAAAGAGGTTGTAATTCGCTAATCCCCATTGCGCGATGGCAATGGGATTGTATTGGCGGCCGATCGCGCCGCGGTAGTCGAGCTGAGGCACTCCGTCAGAATCGAATGGTCCGGCATAGTCCGCCTTCTGCCGAAACAGCATGTAGTACTCGCCAAGTTGGTCGGTCCGTGCGCGCGGATTGATCTCGGGCATTTCGTGCCAGAAGGTGAGCTGACTTCGTCCGGGTCCGAGATAGGCACTGAAGATGCGCCGGTAATATTGCGAGCGGCTGGCCAGGCTCATGCGCGATGACTCGCAATATAGCACGCACGCCTGATGTGTAATCGCATCACTCAACTTGCCACAGGGTGGTGGTCAAATCGTCACCGGACACAGCAATGGTTGTCACAGCCAGGTACTTAGTCGCATTGTCGCCATCCGGAAGAAAAGCGTTTCCATACTGGAAGTAGCGCATCGGGAAATCGTCTTTTGTCCACCGGAGCAGCGCGTGCCAAGTGGCGCCTTCGCGCGCGCCGACGATTTGAATCTCACGAGACGGATTCGCCGCGCTCGGTTCAACCAGGGTCGAGAAAAATAGCGCGTCGCCAACGCGGCATCCATAGATCGAAGAGCTGTCGAGATCGCCCAACCGATGAAGGTTGCCGCCTAGGCTCAGACGATAGATGTGATTTTTTTCATAAGGCGTGTCGGTAGAAAGACAGACACCGTCAGGGCCTGGAATCGCGGCCACTGCCCGGCACTGCTGGTTGCCTTCGAGCACAGTGTCGATCGTGCGAAGGTCACACGATGCTCGCAAGATTTTGCACTCGCCACCTTCGTCGCCGGTCATAATCCATAAACAATCGCCCCATCGGTCATAGACAATGTTGTGAATGTGCCGGATGTTGCCTCGCGGAAAAGTGTATGCAACTTGCCAGTGTTCGCCGCGATCGTCAGAGCTGTAGATGTGAACTTCGGCACGTTCGAGATTGTCGAAGTACTCTCCCCAGTAGATTCGTCCCGATGGAGCGCGCGTGATGTGCAACGGACGTGTGCCGCGGGCAATTCGATGAGTCACCTGAAATCGATTGGTTCCGGGCCGACAAGTTACGATTGCACCCGGAACCGCTCCGACGAGCGTGCCATCGTCAAGCACAGCAAGTGCGTGAAATCCATCACGCACTAGCCGGTAAGTTAATCGGCTGCGAGATGTGAGATTACGCCACCACGATGCTTGAAAGTGCGCAACTGACTCCCAGGATTGTGCGCCCGCATGCCAGCGAACGATGTCGTATCCGCGGCACGCATACAGAAGATCTCCCGCCCATGCGAGAACGCGGATACGTTGATAGGCGCCAACCTTGCGCAGCTTGATCACTGACGCTGCGCTGGCCGCGGCTGGGCTTTGATCCATAGTTTGAGAGGTTAGTTGTCAGTCTTGCGCGCAAAGAAGGGCCCAATCGCGAGCACATCCATTTTTGTACGCTGGAAGCAGTCAATTGCTTCTCTTGGCGTGCAGACGATTGGCTCGTTTTCGTTGAAGCTGGTGTTCAAGATCAAAGGAATTCCGGTCTTCTGCCCGAAGGTCTTGATCAGATCGTAATAAAGTGCATTCTCTTCGCGAGTGACTGTCTGTAGGCGCCCGGTATTGTCGACGTGATTCACAGCACAAAGCTGGTCGCGCTTATCGGGTCGAATCTTGTAGACATGTAGCATGTATGGCGATGGATGATCGTGCTCGAAATATTCGTGCTGGGCTTCGGCTAGAATCGCCGGTGCGAAGGGACGGAACCACTCGCGGTGCTTGATCCGAGCGTTGAGCACGTCCTTCATGTTCGGCAGGCCGGGATGCGTCAGGATCGAACGATTGCCGAGAGCGCGCGGCCCCCACTCCATTCGCCCCTGAAACCATCCAACCACATTGCCGCGGACCATCTCGTCGGCGACCGCATCGAGCAAGGGCCCTCGTTCAAGCCGACGATACTTCACGCCAGCAGTTTTCAGATCGGCTTCGATGCGCGATTCTGAGAACTCGGGTCCCAGGTACGCATGATCCATTTGCTCGCGGCGCGGCTGCTTCAGCACCGAGTGATAGGTGTGCAGCGCAGCTCCAATGGCAAGCCCTTCGTCGCCTGCCCCAGGCTGAATCCAGGTGCGGCGGAACGGCGTACGGCAAAAAAGTTTTCCATTCGCCACGCTGTTCAAAGCGCATCCGCCTGCCATGGCCAGATTTTCCTCAGCAACTCGTCCATGCAGTTCGTTGAGGAGGTGAAAGAAGATCTCCTCGAAGCAGTGTTGCATGGCGTACGCGAGATCCATGTCTCGCTGGGTGATATCGGTGTGTGGCTCGCGGGGAGCACCAAAAAGCTTTTCCATCTTCTCGGAAAAATGCCGCGCAAGACGCACGGTTCCATCAGGCAATACTTGCATCCCCTGATTGCTGCCGAGCGGCTTGAAGTAGCTCAGGTTCAGCTGAAAATTCCCGTTCTTTAGCGCAAGGATTTTCTTAATCTGCTCGACATATGTGTCTTTGCCGTACGGCGCCAGGCCCATCACCTTGCCTTCATCCCCGTACTTCTTGTAGCCGATGAACTCGCAGATCATCGTGTAGAAACTGCCCAGGGAATGCGGCAGATACACGCGATCGAGCACTTCGATGTCGTTGCCCTCGCACCGCGCCATCATCGTCGAGACGAAGTCGCCCGATCCGTCGTAGCTGAAGCCCGCAGCCCGCTCCCAGGGCGAGCAGTAGTAAGAGCTGGCAATGTGCGCGATGTGGTGCTCGAGATGATGTTCCTGAAATTTCAGCGCGCCGGCGTCGACCTCGAGCGCCTGCGCCAGGAGCTGCCGGACATCGCGCATCGACTCCTTGCGCTGACGCAGCTTGATGAAGTTCAGAATCTTGGCCGGATTGGACAATGCGTACTGCACCTTCTTGGCGAGGTTGGCGTCACTATCCTGCCCGACGGCGACATGAGCGATGTCCGTAATCTTGGCACCCACCGCGTCGAGACAGGCTTGCACGGCGAGTGCGGGAAACCCGCCGTAGTGTTTGTGACGGTTGAGACGCTCCTCTGCGACAGCGAAAAGAATTCTGCCGTCTTCCACGATCGCCGCCGAAGCGTCGGCGTGAAACATGTTCAGGCCCAGCATCAACATTTACCGGCGATTCCCTTCTGTAGGAGCGCTTTGCAGAGCGGAGGCGACGAACTCACTGAGCGCGATCGCTTGCGGTCCGCCGGTCTGGCAAGAATTCTGCAGCCGGATGGTAGCAAGTGTGGAACCGACGATCTGTTCGAATGGAATCGGCGGTGCGAGATGGCCGTGGACAGCAGCAATAAATGCCTTCATCTCCGCACGATGGCCTTTGTCTTGAGACCAGCTTGACCGTTGCACTTGCTTGCGGCCGTTGCGAACCAATTCCAGGCACCGAAAATCTTCGAGGACCGCGACCGATCCACCGCCAAAAAGTTCCAGTCGTTCTTTGGAAGCGACCTTGTCGCCGCTCGCCAGGTAGCTGATTACGCCCAAAGTTCCATTCGCAAATTTGAGAGTCGCGACCAGGTTGTCGCCGCTGTAGTGGCCAGGGTTGCCGACGAGCTCCGTGCGAACCTCGGTCGGGCACGCGCCCGCAAGGAAGCAAAGAAAATCTACAAAGTGGCAAACTTCGCCGAGAACGCGCCCGCCTCCCTGCTCGGGATCGTTCACCCAGTGGTCCGGCGGCAGGTAGCCCGCGTTGATGCGATACTGAATTGCCAATGGCTCGTGAATCTCTGAGATAAATTTCTTGAGTTCGACCGCCATTGGCGCGAATCGCCGATTGAAACCTACCATCAACAGCGGCGAATGCTCTCCGAACGAGCGCGCTCGCACGATGCTTGCAAGCTCTTCTTCCGTGAGGCACAGCGGCTTCTCGCAAAAGACAGCCTTCCGCGCTCTCATAGCCGCAAGCGCCTGGTTTGCGTGGAGGTGATGCCTTGTCGCGATCACGACGGCTTGAATTGAGGGATCCTGCAGAATCTGGTGCTCGGAACTTGTGCATTGCTGAAACTGAAATTTATCGGCAACGTGGCGGCTACGGGCGCCCGTCGCATTGCACACCGAGACTAACGCCACGTCCGGGAGTTCCTTGAGCGCAGGAAGCAGCATCTGTTGCGCAAAATTGCCGGCACCGAGCACTCCAATGCCGACCTTGCCCTTTGTGGTGATGTCTTGAGCAACTAAGATTGTCTCGACGGGGACGTGCGCGGCTTCCGGTTGCGCGTACTGGATCAACAGGCCGAGAAATGGTTCTGATGTTCGGCCTGTAATTACATCGTAGCCGCGCGACGCCTGCTCGAGCGGAAAGCGGTGCGTGATCAGCGAAGTCAGATCCAGTTTTCGCTCTGCGACCAACTGCAGGAAAGCGTCCATGTTACGTGTTTCGGTCCAGCGCACATGACCGATCGGGTAGTCGCGCCCTTTCTGCTCATAGGCCGCATCGTACCGTCCCGGCCCGTAAGAGCGGGAGATTCGGAAATCCAGTTCTTTCTCGTAGTAGAGCTTCCTCTGGATCTCCATTCCCACCGTGCCGACGGCCACGACAACAGCGCGATCACGGGCCAGCTCCGCAGCCAAGTTTACGGGTCCGCTTTCAGAAGTCTCCGCGGTAATGAGCACGGAATCGACGCCAACTGCACCTGTTTTGTGAAGACACAAGTTGCGGAATTCATCCACGCTATTAGAAGCGCCTTCCGCACCGTTTCTCATCGCGAGTTCTGCACGCTGCAGAATCAAATCCATGCCAAATACACGGCAACCGGCAGCTTTCAACAACTGAATTGTGATCTGTCCCAGCAATCCGAGACCAATCACAGCCACGGTATCGCCCAATGTGGCTCCTGAGGTCCGAATACCGTGCAGGCAGATCGCGCCCACAGTTCCAAATGCAGCTTCCTCAAAGGAAACAGTCTCGGGAACCTTCGCCGTCAGAAGGCGTGGTACACAAGCGATCTCGGCGTGTACTGCGTATCCTGCTCCTGCGCAAGCGACACGATCTCCGGCTTGTATGTCGGTCACGCCGTCGCCAACCGCGATCACGATTCCCGAACTGCTGTATCCGACTGACTGCGGCTGGTCGAGTCGAGACCGGACTGCCCGTAGAGTTGACGAGAGTCCATCGCGCTGTAGTTTGGCGAGTACATCCCGCACGAGATCCGGACGGGCCTTCGCCTTGGCCAGCAGGTTCTTGCCGGCGAATTCAGACGAGGCGCGCTCGGTTCCGGCCGAAACAAGCGATGCGGCGACGCGCACGAGTACGCACCCTGGCAACAACTGGGGCGCCGGAATTTCGGCGACCGTGACTTCGCCCGTGCGAGCGTCCTGTAAGAGCTGTTTCATGCGCTGGTGTTCATGCCATCGGGCTTATGCAGCGACTCAGGCTGTAACCATGGAAACGATCTTGGACTGCGCCATCGATCGCGCGCCGCCGTCCAGGAACAACTGCATCCAGATCTCGAGCGTCAGCAGCTGCCAAATCTGCATTGACCAATCCTGAGTGCCACGCCGATGCTCATCGACGTAACGGCGCACCACCTCCGGACGGAACCAACCGCGCTTTCGCACCTGGCTCTCGGACAGAAGATCGTCGACCATCGGCCGCAAATCGTTCGCGAGCCAGTAATCGACTGGCGCTGCAAAGCCTGCTTTGGGCTGCTGCAAAACCTCTTCTGGCAGCATACTACGCATCGCTTCGCGGAAAATGTACTTCGTGACCGGACGCCATTTCCCTTTGAGTTTCCACCTGGGCGGCACATGCCAAGCAACGAACTCGGCGAACTCGCGATTCAAGAACGGTACGCGCACCTCGACTGACGAAGCCATGCTCATCTTGTCGTTGTAGGTGAGATTGAGCGTAGTCATAAAAATTTTCGTGTCGAGGTAAAGCATCTGGTTCAGAAAATCGGCGTGTGAAACCCGATCGAAGGCGGCGCGATGGCGGGCGGCCGAGCCTGCTTGAGGCACTGCGGCGGAATGTAGTTCGGCGCGCTGTTCACCATCGAGGTAAGTACCGTTCCGGATAAATGCTTCCGCCGGACTGAGCGCTGCGCTGCGCGCCATCTTCTTCGCCAGACGCACAGATCCTTTCAAGGCAGTTCCGCGCATGCTTGGTAACGCGAGAACAGCTTTCTCAGCCGCCGAACGCGCAAGACTCGGAGCATGACGATATCCTTCCGCCAAGAAATGTGCTGCGTGCTTGCGATACCCGGCAAACAGTTCGTCTCCACCGACTCCTGAGAGCAGGACAGTAGCCTGCTTTCGCGCTTCGCGGCAGACCAGATACGCCGTGATGATCGCCGGGTCGGCGGTAGGCTCATCCATGTGCCAGGTGAGGCTCGGCAGCAAATCGACAACATCGGGTTCGACCACTATCTCGTGATGCTCGCAATTCAGCTGCTGCGCCAGACGCCTAGGAACGGCAGGGTCGTCAAGCGTCGTTTCTCCAACGCGATATCTCTCCGGAAAAGTAATCGTGTAGGTGCGCGCCGGCTGCTTACGGGCCATCGCTGCCACGATGCTCGACGAATCCAGTCCCGCGCTGAGAAACGCCCCAATTGGAACGTCACTCACCATCTGCTCTTCAACCGACGAGCAGAAACGCTCGCGGATTTCAGCCGAGAGATCGGCCTCGCGATCGGTGAAACGATATCCGGAGGGCGGAAATGTGAGGTCCCAGTACTGTTTGATTTCCAGCCGACCGTTCTGCCAGATGGCATAGTGTCCCGCGGGAAGTTTGAGGATTCCATCGAACATCGTCAACGAGTCGGGCACCCAGAGAAATGTCAAATATTGGTCGAGTGCATCCGGATTTATGCTCGCATCGATTCCCGGCACTTCCAGCAACGCTTTTACCTCTGACGCGAATGCCAGTCTTCCTGAGCGCTCACAAAAGTAAAGGGGCTTGATTCCGAAATGATCGCGGGCTAGCAGCAGTGTCGGAGTAGACCATCGCAGGTCGCAAATCGCGAACGAGAACATGCCGTTAAGGCGGTTCAAGCAATCGACGCCATACTCCTCGTAGAGGTGAATCACGGCTTCGGTGTCGGTATGAGATCGAAAACGATGTCCCTTTCCTTCGAGCTCGCGCCGAAGATCGGCGAAGTTGTAGACCTCGCCGTTGTAAGTCATCCAGATCGAACCATCTTCGTTGCTCATGGGCATGTGCCCATCGGGCGACAGGTCGAGGATTGATAGCCGACGGCTGCCGAGGCCGATATAGCCCCCGCCGGGGAAGTGCCGATCCCACAGTCCAGAGTCGTCAGGTCCGCGGTGGGTTTGGACGTGCGTCATCCGCGCCAGCGATTCGCCGTCCCCCCAGTTCACGAGGCCACTGATGCCGCACATGGACTCAGCCCTTCACCTTTCGCAACTCGTAAATCTTCGACTTAGTGTGGAACATCTGCACGGCTTGGAATCCGCAATAGATCAAACCGGGAGCTCCGTCAAGAAAACCGAGCCGCGCAATGTAGCGATAAAGAAACAGCAACACGGGCGAGCCCGGGAGACGATAGAGTTTTTTCTTGAGGCAGCGGCGGCGCTCAGCCTGGTTACCGAACAACGAAGCCTTCATTTCGTCCGAGCTATCTGCCTGTTCGAGCAAGACGCGGGCTTCCCAATTGGAATACTCGTTGTGCTTTTCGATGTAGTGCGATAGAGACTCAACGTTGTGATGCACAAGCGCATTGCATAATTCAGCCGTCGGACCATTGGCCACGATGTGCTCGTGCACTTCCATGTCCGCCATGGATTTGTCTTGATCCTTGAGGCGGCACTCGTAATGGGCTGCTCCCTTGCGAAACAAAGCGAGTTTCCAGAAGCTCGCATCGCAGTGGCGCAAAGTACGACCTAGGAAGCATATTTCCAGCCGAATCCGATATCCAGCGACGTCGGTCCTCCGGATTGCTTGTCGAATTTCATTCGCCAGTTCGGGAGTTACGACCTCGTCGGCGTCGAGCAGCAAAATCCAGTCATGCGCGATGTCGAGTGAGTCCATCGCCCATTGCCGCTTCTTGGGCCATCCCCCGCGATAGTGGAACTGAATGACCTTTGCGCCAAAGGATTCTGCGATGGCTGCAGTTCCGTCGGAGCTTTGTGAGTCAACAACGAAAACTTGGCCCGCTTCCCCCAGGGAACCCAGGCAGCGCGGCAGATTGCGCGCTTCATTTCGCACCGGAATGATCACGGTGATCGGCAGCGCGGATTCTGAGATTACGGCCGAAGACACTTGTGGCTGTGGTTTGGTTGCCGTCACGTTTGTCCCGGTTGTGGGCAAGAGTTGCGTCTATGTTAGCCGAAATCCGGGCGTCATGAACCGAGGTGAACCCGGATTGCTATTCGCATCAGAGAGCAAGCCGAGTCACAGATTCTGCTCGCACCATCGGTGTAGGACGAACAGGGACCACGGGCGGGACCAGGATGTTTCTCCACTAAGAAAGCGTTTCCATACAACACAGGCCGCTTCAGGCTCGACGGAATAACGATCGGTGTCTCCCTTTGCCAACGCGGTTTCTACCATGGTCTTCATCTCACTTTTCAGCCAACGTTCAAAAGGGAGCGTGAACCCGCGTTTGGGACGCTTCACGATCTCATCCGGGAGGTCCACTCCCAGGTTATCGAGCAGCAAGCTCTTCGGCCGATCGCCTGCCAGCTTGCGCTGCCCCTCAATCTGAAAAGATGCCTCCACCAGGTCACGATCGAGAAACGGGACTCGCAGTTCCAATCCATGGGCCATGCTCATGAAGTCAGAGTCCCGCAGCAAAGTATTGGTCATGTAACATCGCGCTTCGAGATACGACACGCGATTGACCGGATCCAATTTCTTGGCACGGGACAGCGGTTCCTGAAGCACGTCGTTCAATGCGCGCTCCGAAGCGTCGGCGTCTCCGGCAAACAGCGCGCGCCGTTCCGATGGACTGAACAAGGCGCGCGCCAGGAAATACGGGTGGATGGCCGATTCTTCGCCGGCAGCGAATTCAACTAGTTTACGCGAGCGATCGCTGAGGCCAGCGATCGCGCCGACCGAAGCCGCCACTCGGCGGGCAGCCGCCGGGACTCTCGCCAAGCCCGCGGAGAGCTTTTCCATCTTTGGAACCCGCCTGAAATTCGAATACCCAGCGAACATTTCGTCCGCTCCCAGACCAGACAATGCAACCTTGACGCCTGCAGCTCGCGCCTTTGCGGAAACCAGATAGGTGTTGATGCCATCAATCGTGGGCTGGTCCATCGCACGCAAGGCATAAGGAAGAGCGGTGAGCACATCCTGCTCGGATACGGCGATTTCCTGGTGATTTGTGCCGAACCGTCGTGCCACTGCGCGCGAGAATTCGCCTTCGTCAAATTCTTTCTCGCGAAAGACGAGTGAAAACGTGCTTGGCTGCACGCCTTCGTGACTCAGTATTGCGACCAGGCTGCTGGAATCTATTCCGCCCGACAGAAATATTCCTACGGGAACGTCGCTGACAAGATGGGAAACTACAGCTCGGCGCAGGGTTTCGGACAGCGACTTCAACGCCGATCCATGGTCGTTCGGATCGTTCGACGATCGCGCCGAATTGAGCGGATTCCAGTATTCGCGGCTTTTAGAAGCTACGCCTTCGACCGTTACGAGGTGCCCGGGCGCGATGGCGTGAATGCCATCAACAATCGTCCAGGGCTCGTATACCGATCCGAACGCCAAGTAACTCAGGAGGCCATTCGAATCCAGTTTTCGGGGCACCAGCCCCGATTGGAGAAAGGTACGAATCTCCGACGCGAAAAGGAAAACATTTTCGGATTGATAGTAGTAGAGAGGCTTGATCCCCATCGGATCTCGGGCCAGGAGCAAGCGATGTCGAGAAGCATCCCAGAGAGCAAAGGCAAACATGCCGCGCATCCGATCGAGAAAGCCTTCGCCCCAGATGCGGTAAGCGGCAAGCATCACTTCTGTATCCGACTGGCTGACAAATTCGGCTCCCGCGGCTTCCAGTTGCTGACGCAATTCGCGATAGTTGTAAATCTCGCCGTTGAAGACGATCCAATTCGGGGTCGCCGGATCTTGCATGGGCTGATGGCCAGCGGACGAGAGATCGATGATGGACAGGCGCGTGTGAGCCAGCCCTATCGAGTAGCCGCGATCCGAATCGATAACAACGTCGCCGCGATCGTCCGGTCCACGGTGGGCAAGCGAGCGCTGGGCGCGCATGAGCACCTCTCGCGACACTTCGCCTTTTCGCGCGACAATTCCGAATATTCCGCACATATCAAGCCCGGTGGTAAGTCGTCATGATACTCAATTGATGAACATCCTTCGGAGTTGCTGCCGCTTGCTGGTCCAAAATGGGTTACCCAGTCCCGAATACATGAACCGATATTCTGAAGGATCGTAGTAACACTCGATTTCGGTGCGCCAAAGCAAGCGCGGCGAATCTGACTTGTAGCGCACAATCCCCGGACAGGGCGAAAAGCAGAAACGATGGCTGCTTGTGATGAGTTCCCATGCCTCACGAGAGATCGCATCCCAGGCATACGGCCACGCAAAAGCCTCCGGTTGTTTTCCGATCCAGGCCGCGATTTTATCGGCGCTGCTTATGATCTGTGTCCGCAGATCCGAATCGGACAACCCGGTGAGTTGGATGTGCGAGAGAGTATGGTTCCCCACTTCATGTCCGCGGCGCACAAGATCGGCGAGTTGCTCTGAGCTCATTGGCGTCCAGATTTCTTCGTCGTTCGATGGAGGCAAATTGCGAATGTCGATGCGGGAATAATAGAACTCTCGCGCTGTTTGACCGCGCAGCCCGATGAATTCAGGAACAACGAAGAACATTCCCCTTGTACCGAACGACTCCAGAATCGGAACCGCCACGTTGTAGTTGCTCGCCCTGCCATCGTCGAATGTGAACAGGATGGAAGGTTTCGAGTTCTTTCCATGCGGTGCATCCGGTTGCCAGAAATCAAAAAACTGCCTCGGCGAAATCAAGGAGAAATGCTGCGTCACCCAATCCAGTTGCCGACGAAGGCGATCCGCATCTCGGGCCATCGTTTCGTGCATTTCAACTACTAACACGCTCGGATCGGGGCTATCGGGACTCCCATGCTGCAGCCGAAGGGAGAGTTCATCCAGCCTCAGACTGGCGCTTCCGTTGATCAGTCCTTTGCGAAAGATGTTTCTCAGAGACACAGTCGGTTGTCCGCTTCTCTAGCTGAGCCAGTCCCCGTCACCCGGGACGAAATAACCGTTGCGAGTCGGCAAATGTCCATAACGATCCAGTAGCCAGCCGTTGGGAGCTTCGAACTTTCTCCGTTTGAATCCCAGCCGCTGGAAGTACGCCTGCCTCTCGGGGTTCATTCCACGCAGCACGATCGCGTCAACACCGGTCGCATAGTTGCGCCACAAGGAGCCCACGATTGCAGCCGTCGTCTCAGGTGTCACCTGCGGGTAGATGTCGAGCAGGTTGAGCGTCTTGATCTGCTCGCGAAATCCGCGGGGACGCTGGTTCACAGCCACCATCACGCGATGGTTCGAAACTCGGCCGTGGAAAGAAAACACGGCCGATGTGGAATCGCGGCCGGAAAAGTAGCGCCAGTGCAAATACTCGCGGTTTCGATTTGCTGTGAGGACGTTGGGAAGATCGTCGGCTGTAAGCTTCGCCGCTTCTTCTGCTGAAGAAAGAGGCGTGAGAGTGCCGGATTCATCCAGATTGTTTCGCCCGGGGACAAAGGGTCCGATCACACTCGAAATCGGACCGCCTGCAGTTCGCGCGAGTCTTCCAAGACACAGGCTTCGGGCAAGCACTTCTTCGACAATTGGAGTCCAGCGAATTACTCCGAACAGTTCGTGATCGGTGTTTTCGATTGGGATAGCCCCGCGAGCCTTCCAGAGTTGAGCGGCGTCGGCGTTGGCGGAGTTTCCGAACAGCGGGAGGTTTCGGCCGAGGTCTGAATATTTGAGAAAGATCAACCCGCCATTTCCGCGAAAACCTTCGTCGACGTAAAACGAGCTCGAACCCATCAAGAGGAAGGTCTGGTTGCCGTATCGAAAATTCTGCGGAACGCACAGGATGCAACCGACCAACTCCCCTCCCGGCGCACGCAAGCCATGGCCGAGGAGCGTTCCGCCTTGACGAGCCGGATTCTCTAACAGGAACCAGCGGAGCCGGGCTTCGACATCGATGGCGGCTCGGGCTGATTGTCGGGCAATGAAACTTGATACCTCGGCGAGGTCAGCCTCAAGAAGAGTTATGAGTTCAGCCCGAGTATTCGACGCACTTCTGGCAGCAGACAAACTCATGCGGTCGCTTCAGCGTACACCTTGGCCAGTTGTTGCGCCTGATGGAATAGGGTCAGGCTCTTCAATATCGTGTCGCGTGCCGCCGTGGCGATCCGCGTGCACAACTCGGGCGAGTCCAGAAGGGTTCGCAATCCTGTTTCCAACTCGGCAAGACCATCCACTGGAACCAGCCAGCCGTTCTCACCGTGTTTGATGATCTCCTCGATGCCCTGGCCCAGACAGGCAATGACGGGCTTTGCACAGGCCATAGCCTCAAGGTAAACGCATCCGAGGCCTTCATAGCGGCTCGGCAACGCCATGATGGTACATGCGCGCATCGCGTCCGCAACTTCGTGGCGACTCCTTGCGCCAGCAAACTCGACCTGACTGGCGATACCGAGCGTCTGCGCCAGAGATTGAAATCGCTGGCGATCGGGACCTTCGCCGATCATTCGGCAACGCAATTCCGGGTGAGTTGGCCGCAGCCCCGCCATGGCCCGGAGAACGAGTTCGTGTCCCTTGCCGCGTAAGAGATTTCCGACAATCAGGATCTCCTGATTTCCACTGGACGGGCGGTCGGCCGGCGAGAACCTGTGAGTGTCGGCGCCGTTGTAAACCACGGTACTTCTCACATTCCCTTGGAGGCCTGTCCGCAACAACTGCTCGACCTTTCCGCTGATACAGATCACCTTGCGTGCCTCGCGATAGACCTCTACAGATACTTGGCGACGCCACTCCGCGCCGCGTCCGGCAAGAAAGCAAGTATTGAACACATCGAGACCATGCAAGGTGACGACGTAAGGAATCTTCAAATGGCGCGACAACAGCATGGCGGCGTGCCCGCAGGGCAGCGCAGCGTGGGCGTGGATGAGGTCGATCCGGTCTTTCTGATGCAAGTCCCGCACTCGCGCGAGCAGCCGCTGAGAGAGAAATCGGCCAGCGCTGGACAAACCCAGGTTTCCGGGAATCTGCGGATAGCGAACCCATTCGGCCGGCGATGATGTGGTTGGTGTCTTGCGGGGATGGTGCGCGGGTGTTGCAGCGATTACGGTCGAACGAATCGAATGCCGCCGTAATTCCGCGAGCGATTCAGCAATGAAACAACCACGGACTTCGTCCTCAGCAGAAGGAAAAAAAGGAGTGAGGGTGAGAACGTGGAGGGCGCTTTTCGGAGATATCGGCTTGCTATTGGTTGCCACATCCCCGATTTGCGCCAGCTTTACAGTCAAGTTCGTTTCTCAAGCATCGACCCGGAAGCGATTGTCGCAACCTACTTCTGGGGTTGAGCGGCGTGATCGGCAACCAATTCCGCGAGGCCGCCTATGGTTACAAAGCGAGGATCTTGAAAATCTTCTTCGGAAAAACGCACGCTGAACTTTTCCTCGATCTCCGTGACGAACTCGATGACCTCGAGCGAAGTCAGCAGCCCGGCCTCAAAATAATTTAACGTTTCGAGTTTCGCCGAGTCGCCGCGGTATTTCTTCCGTTCAGAGAACCAGCGTGCCAGCCATTGGACGACTTCCTGTTGCAAAACGTCACCTCTCGATCGCGATGCAGCGCACGGGAGACCCGTCACAGTCTTTCAATTTGAGCGGCAGCACAATCAGTTCAACTTCTGACGAAGCCAGCACCTTCAGGTTGCATACGTATTCCACCAGCACGACGGCCGCTCCCAACAAAACCTTGTGATTTGGAGAATCTTTCGGTGTGCCACGCGAGTGGGCAGGATTATCGGGCGAAGGCGTGTCCATCGCGATCAGCCGAACGCCTTTTTCAACAAGCCATTTCGCGGCATTCTCTGATAGAAACGGGTACTGCGTGTAGAACGGCATTTGCCCGAAATGTTCCGACCAATCTGTACGCAAAATGATTCGGGAAGGCACCTTTCCGCCCAGTCTTGCTTCCAGGTCCGGAACATCAATTTCCTGGAGCGGACGGCAGGGGGTGAAATTCAAGATCTTCGCCGGCCCAACCAGCACGTCGAGCGGAACCTGGTCAATTCCCTTCCCCTGCGGAATGAAATGCCGGGGAGCATCGGCGTGCGTGCCAATGTGCGTTCCAAGTACTAGCTTTCGCGTTTCGCGCCCTTCAACCCCGTGACGCCCGAGAATGCTGATCTCCACCACCGGATGCCAGTGAGTGGGGAAGGTCATCATGCCTTCTTCGATGGTCAGAGAAAGATCTGTAATCTTCATGTCTTGATTCAGGAGATGCGGCAATGGTAGCAGCAGTCCGTGGGTCAGCGGGCACCCAGAATCTAGTCAAGAACCTTTGCCGGGTCAGGCGCGCGGCTGCGAAGCATCGTTCCCGATCCCATCTGCAGTTTGTTCAAGACCAGTTGCCGCAGCTGGACCTTTTGTACCTTGCCATTGGCGGTTCTTGGAAACTCATCGATCGCCATATAGCGCGCGGGTTGCTGCTGCGCCGCCAGCGATAGTTTTGCATGTTCCATCACCGCGTCGAGAATCGATTCCAGTTCGACTCCGGACTCCAGTTTGAGCACGGCAACGATGTCTTCCCCGTATAACTCGTGGGGAACGCTCACCACCGCAACGTCGGCAATGCCACGCGCATGAAGCAGAGCTTCCTCGATCGCGGCCGGGCTAATGTTGACGCCGCCTCGAATGATGATGTCTTTCTTGCGCCCGGTTACGAACAGTGCGCCCTGCTCATCCAGACGCCCGTAGTCACCGGTCGAGAACCATGCATTCGGATCGACCTCGATCAATTGGCCACTGTCGTCAAGGTATCCCGCCATCAAATCCGGACTGAGAATTTGAATCTCACCATCTTTGCCGGTTGGAACCGCACTGCGATCGTCCGCGGCTATCCGGAGTTCGATTCCCGGCAACGCATCACCGACATAACCTGGCTGCAGATAGCCAGTATGTGAGCGTGCTGTCACAAACAGCGTTTCCGACAGTCCGTAGTTTTCGATCAAGCGAACGCCATAGCGCGCCTCGAAGTCTTCCTTCAGTTTCACTGAGAGCGGCGCAAATCCAACAAACGTGTGCCGCACGGAGTTCCGGCAGAATTCCTCGCCCGCGTGGCCCCGATCCATTTTGAGCAGGATCGACATCACGGTAGGGGCGAACCAAAGGGTGTTCGCATTGTGACGTTTGGCCCGGTCCCAGAAATTCAGACTCGATCGCGCATCAAAAACGCCATCGATGACCACGCTCGCTCCGTAGAGAAACGGCAGGATCAGAATGTTGTAGAAGCCACCCATGTAAGCCATCGACAGCGTCAGGTAGAACCGCGCGGACGCATCAATCCCCTGCTTCGCCGCGAATGCCCTCGCGTTCCGAAACATCGATCCGATCCTGTGCGCAAGGCCTTTAGGCTTGGCAGTCGTCCCTGAGGTGTACACGATCACCAACAGGTCTGACGGGGTTGCATCTTCGAATGGATTGAATCCTTCCGCGTCACCCAATGCGGACAAGTCGATGGCGTCGATCGTGATTCCCGACGAGCCGCTCTGCTCGTGCGATGTAACAATGGAGATTGTGTCCACGCCGACGCTGGCGATCCGATCATGCAACGCAACTGTGGTGACTACAAATCGGGGACCGCAACTTGAAACGATGAAGCGCACGTCGCTCATGCTTAAGTTGGGATTGATCGGAACAATCGTGGCGCCCAGATATATGCAGGCGAAATAAAGTACTGCGAGCTCCCAGCAATTGGGAACCATGACACCCAACCGATCGCCGCGCCGCAGGCCACGCCGCCTCAGGTCCACAGCAAGCGCACAAGCCAGGTGATGGAATTCCGCATAGCTGATTTCGCGACCGCTAACGACGTCAATGACAAACGGCCGATCGCCATTTTCCTGAACAACACTGAGCACCTGTTCGCGGATTGTCATTGGAGCGCCACGGACCGGTCTAAGGCCGATTTCAGAAGACTGGAAATGCCTGCCCAGCGCGCCATTTGGCCCCGGTAAGCCTGGTTAGGATCGATGCGAACGATCGAACGATTGGGCAGGTCCTGCTCGAGACGCGGAAAATGGCCGGCCGTCATGAGGATGGCGTCGGGCAGAAGGAGTTGATCAATCGAAGCAGCATCTCTTGAATCCGGCGGGCAAACCAGCAACGCCACGCCGATGCCGAGATCAAAATGCATCCGATCCGAGAAATTTTCTATCGGCCAGCAGTTCGCTGGAGAGGCTGCAGGAAGATCGCCATGCACGGCCACGTTCTTGAAGTTTTCGGAGCAGGCGCGCAACAGCACCTCGTCAGGGCTGCCATAGATCAAGAGGCAGAAATCGCCGTACCTTTGCGCCGACGACGTAAGGATCTCTTCCATGTAACCCGAAAGCAGCCGCGCAGAGTGAATCGGCAGAATCCGTTCGATGCCCACCTTCTCCTTGATAGCGGAAGGCAACTCAGCGCTCCAAGGTGCTCCGTCGAGATCGACAAGATAAAGTGAAACGTCGTTCTTCGTGATCTCGAGCACCTGCTCAAGGACGTCAAAAGACCCATATGTCACTCTTCCGAGTACGACGCTATCCTCTACGAGAACAAGATCCGCCATCACGAGTTCCGGCAATCCCGAATCAGCTGCGACCAGTTCCAGGACGGGCCGGGCGCGGCGCTTGGCGCAGGTGACGACCATGCCGTCAACCAAGGAACGTACCGCAGAAAGCGAGTTACTGATGCTGTGCTCGGAAATTCCCGGCGCGCGGAACGAAGTGAGGACCTCACGGACGGTGGAAGACTTTCGCTTGGGAAGATTGGCTGCGACCCGTTCGAGAGTCTCATCGTTGAGGTTCACTGGATCCAGTTCTCCCATTGCGACGACCAATCGGCGCAGATCCGTTCCGTGTTTGCGCGCAGCGGCGGCAACTTTGGGGAGAAACGATGAATGAAACTGACTGTACCCCATCGAGACTGCCATCATGTCGTAAAGTTCGATCTGCGACATGAGTGGGCCCATGAACTCTTCGGCCGCGTCCATGATTTCGAAAAGATCGATTCCGGTATCGACTCCCATTTTGTGGAACACAGCGACCGCAACTTCGGTGGGCAGGTTGCCTGAGCTTCGACCGAGTCCGTACAGCGTCGAGTCAATCAGCTTTGCGCCGGAGCGGAACGCCTCCACGCTGTTGGCGACGGCGAACTGCAGATTACTGTGGCCATGGAAGCCCAGCATGCACTGACAGCGTTCGCGCGCCGCCCCAAGATAGCTCCTGACATCTTCCGGAAACATGCTGCCGGCAGAGTCAACGCAATATACGGCTTCTGCGCCTGCCGCCTCTCCGCCTTTGGCTTTTTCTCCAAATTGCACCGCGGTCACACCGTAGGTCTTCATGAAATTCAGGCACGGCACAAGGCCCAGATCGCGGGCGTAGCTTATGTATGGGTAGGACTCTTCGATATCAGGAGCGTTGTATCCGATCCGGACAAAGTCGAGACCCGCTTCGCGAGCCGACCGTAGTTGATCTCGTTTTCCAATACCGGGAATGAAGAAACTGCCGATCATCGAGTTCGGCGCGGCCCGTTTGGCCGACTCGATAAGACGCTCGTCAGTGGTAGGCATTGTCCCTTTGCCCGCCAGCGCAGCACCCAGGCCGAGACCATGTCCTACTTCGATCCACCGGAATCCGAGCTTCCCGAGAACTCCGGCAAGCACGGAGGTGTCCCGCTCGGTAAACTTGAAGTCCACCGCATAGCTGCCGTCGCGCAAGGTGCATTCCAGGATCTCGATGGACCGTGCAGAACCCGGCGCGCGCAAATTCTCCATCGTCATCGGTGAGAACTCTACTTGTTGGAATGGCTTGTTGGCACCCAGTATACTATCGGTTCGCTGATCACAAATGCTGACGCAGGGCGGCGGAATCGCTGCTGTTACTGCTGCCCTGCTTGCGCGGATCGATCAGTTCCTGCGCCAATGTCAGCAATTCTTGTACGTGAAGTTGCCAGCTGAACGTCTGAGCCCTGGTACGTCCTTCGGCGGCTAGCCTGGCCGCGAGTTCCCTGGACTCTATCACCTCTGAAATTCGCTGGCTCAATTCCTCGCTCGACCACGTCGAAAAATACATTGCCGCGTCGCCGCAGATTTCCCTGTGGACTTTCAGGTCTGATGCGATGACGGGTAAGCCGCTTGCCATAGCCTCTACGAGCGGATGCGCAAAGGTCTCAGCATAGGCCGCGGACACATAGACATTGCACGCGTGATAGAGCTCGTAGAGCGATTGGTAAGGAACCGGGCCTAGCTCGATTACCCGATCGCTGATGCCAAGCTCCCGGACTATCGCTCTTGCACCGACGGTCGAATAATCACCATCTTTTCTGCCATCGAGTGTGCAGGTGAGAAGCAATGCGATTTTCCTGTTCTTCACATGTCGTGACAAATGGGCAATCGCGCGGAATGTCGTATCAAGATTCCGGTAGTAGTTGTAATGGCTGACACACAGCAGCCGGATAGCATCCCGCGCTTGCTCGAGTTTCTGTTTTACGAATTCGGGCAAATGACACGTCTCATTGGCAAAAGACTCAGCATCAAATCCGTGATAAATCGCGAGAACGTTTCGTCCTGACCAAGCCGACAGTTCGCCGGCAAAAGCATGACTGGGAGCGACCGTGCGATCCGCCCAAGCGATCGACTTCTTTGCTAGCTGACCCTTGATCCATGTGTCCACCAAAAGGCGGTACTCGCCACGCTGCCGAAGATCTCGATAGAACGCGGCAGAAATGTACAACGCGTTGCGCGAAAGAAGGATCTGGGGAACGGGAGAATTCCGCAAAGCGATATTTCCTGCAGAGAGCAGCACCTGCGCACCACTCCGCCGAACGAGCGCGCGAAGTCCTCTTTGCTCATAGAGAGCGCGTTCAAAGACGCTTAGGCGTTGCGGAGCGTCGAGGAAAAGCAGATTGGGGGCGCCCTCGATCTCCGGACGCAGTTCGTTGCGGGCCAGCACGGTGGCCCTGACCTCTGGCCTCTTCGCCAGGTGCCCAAGAACATTCCGCAGGTAGGTGATCCCACCGCCAGCGCTTGCGGCAAGTCCGTTGATGAAGAGGTGCATTATCGTTTGGACGCGGCGGGCTGTAGCGGATATGGCCAGGTCGGCACAGGTCGAGCTGCTGCGACAGGGTGAGCTGAGCGTTGCGGCACGAGGTCAGCCAGAATGAACGCCATACACCAGACGTAAACCGACATGTACGATCCAACCGCGAATAACCAATCCTCGAATCCAGCGTGCACCAACCCGGCAATCACGACCATGGCCAGAGGAATTGAGTAGTGCCGCGCATTTCGCGAATTCATCATCCACAAGCATGTTCGTCCAGTATTTATGCCTAGGGCGATCGAGAGCGCAATGAAGGGCAGCAAGCCGAGAAGCCCGACCCACTCCGCAATCGCCAGGTAGCTGCTGCCATGTTCGCGGCTCAGCTCAGAGGTCGAGTGAAATTGCCCCAGCACAAGCCCGGGATCTTCTCCGGTGGGGCTAGTGCCGAATCCGCTACCAAAATAGGGATGATCTCTGATTTCAGAGACCGCACGATCCCACGGCGATTGGCGGGATCCGAGCACGCCCTGGTCTCGATGCCCCTTGTAGAACACATCGTTTTGGAACTCTGTGGTTTTTTGATCGAAATACGCCGGAGCGACAATCGCGACTACACACATGATGCAAACGAAAGCGACGGTGGCCTTGAACAGCAGCTTGTATTCGCGAAGAGAAAGGCAAAGAACCAATCCCACTACGGCGGATGCCAGCATGGCCGCCCTCGTGACACTGAACATCAGAAGGCCCAAGCACACGAGGAGGCTAATCCCGCGCCTCAGTCGGACACCCCCTTGGCCGATCAGAAACGCCCACAACAGTACGGGAAATACGCCAACCCCCATGATGGCACCTAGTGAATTGGGATTGCCATAAAGTTTGATACCGAGCCCGAAGTAACAGACCGCTGATACATAGACCACGATCTCGAGCGCTAGCACCAGTTTCTGAAAAAATCGCTCTTCGCGTCCATGGACAGCCAAGCGAGCGCCCGCCGAACCGTAAAGAAATAGCAAGAACAGGCTCCCGGTCTTGGCGATCGAAATCTGCGGATACGCGGAGACGATGCTGGAAGCCGCCGCTGACAGCACACAAGAAGCAGCAATCATGTGGAACGTACCGAAGCTGCGAAAACTGCTTTTCATCCAGATGATGCAACCGACTATTGCACCAACACCGAGCACGACCCAGCGCACAACGTTGAATCCGTCCTGCAGTGGCAACATCGCTCCCGCCCATAGGAACGAGAGCATCACGACGGCGAAGAAATAACGCTCGTAGTGCCATACAAAGAGAAACAGCAGTTCGACAAAGAAAATTCCGCCCAACAGTTGAAGGTTGCTGAACCTTCCTGGATGGAACCATGTCCATAGAATTGCCAGAACAAGACCAGCGCCGACCGCAATCTGGAGAATGGTTTGTGTCAAGGTGCGCACTATCGGTTCTCCAGGGTCGACGCAACTGCGGCAAGGCCGCCGGCCCAATCGACGGGCCGGAAGTGCTGAATTTTCGCTAGGCTGTTCGCTCCCATTGAGGCTCTCAGTTCAGGATTCGTGGCAATTCTGCTTAAAGCTTCGGCCCACTTCTCCACGTCGCAGGCAGGGATCAGATAGCCGTTGGTGCCACTCTCCACCAAGTCCCCTGCGCAGCCGGCGAGGTCTGACAGCAGGACGGGCAAGCCGCACGACATCGCCTCATTCACAACAAGCCCCCAAGTATCGCTGTGTGTTGGTAAAGCAATGGCATCCGCCAATGCGTAAATGCCGGGAAGATCATCGCGCTGCAAGAAGCCAACGAACCGGACCTGGCCCTGGACCGAGGCGGCCCGCTGTTCGAGCGCTTGCCGCGCATTGCCATCGCCCGCAAAGACCAATCCCACCTCACTCCGCACGTCGTTCGCGAGTCTCGCATACGATTCCAGCAATTCAAAGATCCCTTTCTCTCGCACCAACCGGCCCACGTAGAGAAAATAACGGCCGGGAAGATTCCACCGCTGCCGGATATGATCGGCATTCCTGCGCGCTTCCGTGGATCGCTCGGAGAAAAACTCCACGTCGACTGCATTTGGCGCTGTGAAAATCCTCCGTTCATCGACACCCTGCTGCTCGAGATATTTTCGAGCTGAGCGGCCGGGAACTAAGAAGGCATCCGCGCGTCGAATGAAGCGCTGCTTCGCGTACTCTACCAGCCAGTTTCCCTTGCGTGCGTCGCTGGCGGTGCTTTCCGACCATAGCAAGAAAGGTACCGCATGTGTTCGGGCCCACGACGCAGCCTGCCATGAGGCCGGGTAGTTGTAACCTCCACAAACGATGACCTGCCCCCTGGCTCGCGACAGCGTCGCATCGATGCCACGATTCAAAAGCAAATTTGACTGTCCGAATCGCAATCGCAGATTCGGCAATACCTCAAAAGAAAACCGAATCTCTTTCTTGTACACCTGCCACTGGCGTAACTGAGGATCGTTCTCAGCCAGAAAAATAACGTGCAGATCGAGATCGTCCCGCTCGGCAGCGGCGTTGAAGACCGGAATTCGGTATGGTGCGATGATCTCGGTGATGATGACTACACGCACACGTTTCGTTTCCGGCCGAAACGGAACTTTGACGGGTTCACGCACTTCATTGCCGACCGAATTCATCGCCGCTGCGCGCGCTTTACAGCCGCACTCTCCAGAATTTCCTGCCACTGTTTCGCGACCGCATCCCATTCGAATTTAGCCGCGTGTTTTACTGCCGCCTGCGACATGCATGAGCGTAACTCCGCTGAACTCAGCAATCGACTGAGCGCTGCGCTCAAGTCAGCGTCGCTTGCCGCGAGCAAGCCTGTGGTCCCATCGATCACATAATCCGGGTGGTAGGAATCACGTGCGACGCACACCAGTCCGGACGCCGCCGCCTGACCGAGCACCTGCGGATGCCCTTCGATTTCGCTAGGAAAAAAGAATACATCAGCTTTTCGCATCTCCTCGCCCAAAGCGTTCGCATTGAGGTGACCGAGCAACGCAACGTTCTTAGCGCCCAGTTTGTTCGCCAGAGTGCGGCATGCATTCTCCTCTTCCCCTACGCCAGCGAGACGAAAATCAGCGTCGGGATGCTTCGCAGCTTCACGAATCACAAGGTCCGCACGCTTGTAGGGCCGAAAGGAGCCTGCGAACAGAACACACAAGCGCGCGGAAGCGGACCGTTGCTGGGCAGGTGGATAGTAGTAGCGACGGTCAATGCCGTCATAGACGATATGGACGTCTCTTCCGCCGAGCCTCTCGGCCGTCGTCGCCATATGGATACTGTTCGAGGCGATGACATCGCCTTCCCGTATTGCGCGCATCAATATCTCGCGGTCGGTGCCATCGCCGAGGCCGCCCGAAATTACATATGTCACGAGCGCGGTCTTCAGGCTGAGCCGGGCGCGAACGGTCAGAAAGGCGGAGTCCAATGGACCTTCCCGCGGAAAGAAATAGACGTCCGGAGACCGCGCAATCAAACGAAAAAGGAGACGTAACGTGTTTCCGCGTTTTCTCCAGGGAATAGTTATCGTGTTGGGTCGTGCTGCGATCCGGGGGTCTGGTTCCTGATCGTTGAGCATGATGACCCGAATCCGTTCAGGATCAAGGCGCGCAACGACCTCTTTCACCGTCAGATTCTGCGCATTCGTGTTGCTTTCGTCGGCAAAGGATGGCGTGAAGACCGTAATCATGAGCCCGTTTGTTCCTGGAGTGCGCGTGCTTCATTCCGAGCTTGGAGATTGCCGATGACCTCGTGTACTTGCGAGCGCAACCGCAGAACTGGGTCTCGGTCAGTCGAACTGCGCACGAGATGTTCGTGGGCCGCCTGCCATAAGCGCGCGCGGACATCTCTTCTCTCGTCGGGCTCGAGCGCGTGCCGCTCCGCAGGGTCGGACTCCAAGTCATAGAGTTCTTCCTGCATCGGAGAACTAAGCCGGGCTACGAGTTTGTAACGGCGATCACGTATGGCCAGCAGCCGATTTCCGATTCGCTCTCTGGTGTCGAGTGGGTTCTTGCACCCATACACGCATTCAACAACTACAGGTTTTTCGCTGTTCAGGCTGTCCCCCAAGCTTCGCCCTCGAAACTCCGGCGGACACGGAACGCCCGTTGTCGCCAGCAAAGTCGGCGCGAGGTGCAGGAGGCTGAACGGCGTATCCGAAACTGAGAACGCTTGCTTGCCCGGAACTCGCAACATAAGGGGCACAAGAATGATTTCCTCGAACAGTTTCACGGGAGCGTGAAATCGTCCCCCATGATCGAGGAACTCTTCACCATGGTCAGCCGTGAGCGCAAATACACAGTTTTCCCACTCACCGCTTTTCTTTAACTGCTCAACAAGCCTCGCACATTGGCTGTCAACCCATCGGATTCCCGCGTCGTACAACTCCTGAACCTCGTCGCAATGCCGCGCCAGCCCCGAAGTGTCCAGGTCGCCTCGATTCCAGAAGGCATTCAGGTAGCGGGCTCGATCTGGCGACAATTCTTTTCCCGTCAGCTCGAAGTAGGGCTCGGCCAACGGATAGTAGGGGGCATGCGGATCCATCATGTGGATCCAGAGAAAAAACGGCCGATCGCCGATCGTCGCCAGCCACGAGAGAGCCTGATCCACCATTACGCTCGCATCAGGAAATCTGCGTAACTCATCGAGGCTCCCTGGAGATGCGGCAGCAATACGGCTGCAATACTGGAAGTAGAGCTCATCGTAAGCGCGACTCAGACCGAGCGCGCTTGCAGCATCCTTAATCCGTCGATTGAGTAATGTCCTTCTCGCGGGCGCGTCTGAAAGAGGGCCCGGAGCTGTTTGTGCCGCTTCTTTCGTTCCCGCATCGCAATCGAGGAAGTCGCGGAATACTTCAAAGCCTTGGTCGTAGCCAAATCTCGGAGAGATGTAGGGATTTGCCGCAGAAAACGCCGCTGTCGCGTATCCGGCATCGTGGAGGCAGGTGGCCACAGTGGGTTCGCCTGGGCCAATCCCGATGATATCTCGGCCGAGCGCGAGCGGAGAGCGCGAGCACATGATCGAGGGAAGTGAGTAGTAGGTCGGCCCGCCTGCGATCACCGCGTTCGGGACTACCGTGCTCTCCCCAGTCAGCGAGTCCAACAATGGGGTGGTTTGGCGAGAATAGCCATTGAAGCCGCAATGATCGGCGCGCAGACAATCGACCGTGATGAGCACTAGAGATCGCGAATTCATCTACGTGCCCCTTCCGTGCCTGACGCAGCAGTGCCCAGATCCTCCTGCGCGTTTTCGGTGGCAATCCGGTACAAATCTCCATCATGGATGTAGAGCACATTCGGCCATCGTGTCTCGACGGCTCCCAGGAACTCATCGAGCAAATGCAATGTTGGCGTGCGGAAGTCTTTGAGCGTCGAATGGAAATTGATGGAATGAATCGACACGACTGCCGGCACCCGGTTTCCAAAACAAATCTCTACCTGGCTCAGCAGGGCTTCCAGAGTGCACTTGGAGGTTGCCGGTTCCATCTCGACGTTACGAAACGTCGACAACATCCCGTTCTCGTCGAATGATGGCGCCGTTGGACCACCCGGTCCGCATTGGACAACTCTGACGCCTGCTGCGAACCACGCCTGCATCGTGTCGGCGTTGGCACGATAACCAGGCGCACAGGCACTGATAGGAGTATCTCCGAACAAAGAGCGATAGAGCTCCACTGCTCTCCCAATCGCCGCTGATTGCTCTTCGATGGATAGAAATTGCTTATCAGAAGATTGTTCTGGATCCCAGTACTCGTACCCGATCCATGGCATACGCCAATAAATGTACGGAGTGTGCGCGCGCCACATAGTACTGAGCAAGTCTGCACGCTCGCCATTCGTCACCAGCTCCCTTGAAATGGCGCGCTCACAGAAATGCGAGGACCCATGGAGAGCGGGAAAAAACAGTCCTTCGCGCATGCCATTTTGATAGGCCGCCAATAAACCTGGCCGCTCCCACGGTGCGGGTAGCCCTTCACTCAGCGGCCTGAGGAAAACACGCCCGGTCTCGAGGCTCCGCGCGAAATCCACGTTGGCTGTGATGAAATTCATCACCACGGAGGGCTTGCGGCCGACCGAGTCCTGATGCCGACGCAACACCGCACTCAGCGCCTCCAGATCGTCGGCCGTTTCCAGGCTATAGAAATCGTACGGCTTGGTTCCGAGATCGATGCCGGCACTCCGGAGAGCCTCCCAGCCATCACGGTCACGCACTCCCACGCGGCCCCAGTCGTCGCTCTGAAAAAGCAGCAGCGGTTGCTCAAAATGGAGGTCGCGACCACGCGACGATCTCTTCAGCTTTCCCACCGATTGACGCAGCCGCTTGATCATTCCCGAAGTACTTCCTGTTTCTCAAACCGGCGACTCGAAAGCCCTACATGTATCCCAGGTCGCGAAGACGTTTCTCGATCATCTCCTGTTCCGCCTGATCGAGCGATTCTGTTTTTTCGTCAGCAATTTCTCTGAGTACGAATTCCAGCAACTTTTCGAAACTCCCGAAGCGCGCGCCATACCGCTTTTCCACGGACGCGCATAACTCCTCCGGCAAGCTGATTTGTCGTCTGACGTTCATGGTGAAAGTGACCGAAGTCCTCAACTAGTCGCAGTTTGAATTTCTCGGTGATTGAATCAGATTATCGCAGACGACCGACAACCGGTCCGCACAAAACCTCTGCCAGCGCCGTTGCGGTAATGGGCTGCATGAGATGCTGCGAAACATGCGCGGCGGGCGTGGCGGCCGGCAGATTTTCCGGAATTCGCAACAGATCGTCCGCAGAATCGAGGATCATTCCCACTCCATAGCGCGCGTATTGCGCCGCATAAGCTACGTACGCATGACGCAGCCACCCGCATAGGAACACCGGAATCCCGAGCGCAGCGCATTCGAAAGCAGTCGTGGATTCCACGGTCACAGCACACCACGCTTTTTCGAAAATGCTTCGCGAAAGCGCGCCCTCCTCGATCCGGACTAGCTCCAGATCCGCACCACTGAGCATAGGTTTCAGCATCCGCCTTCGCTGACGCCCGCTCTCAAAGGGATGGATCTTTACAACGACGATTTTTTCCATGCGCCTCGCGACTTCAACAACGCGACTCAAAATGTCGCGATAGACAGATTCGCCGCGCCACCCGTCCGACTCATATGGTTCCGTGAAGACGACAATCCATGGAGCATTCCGATCCCAGAGCGCAACGCCGTCCGGGTCGACACGCGCTGCCCCGATACGAATTTTTTCTCGATCCACGAGGCATACCCGCTCCAGATAATCTTTTTCCATTCCTCCTTTTGCGAGATATGTAGAGAACTGGTGGCCCTTGTACATCATCCGTGCGTCCAGCGCACCGTGATGGCATGCCACGGCGGGAAGATCGCGCTTCAATGCCAACAGGAGAGGGACACGCGTGTAAGGATTCGAGTCGTCAGCACTTAGACAGCCGACCACCGCTTGCGTCTCAAAAACTCGAGCCCACGCGTCGCGCACCGCAAGGCCCCAGCGCAACCACTTACGGCCGCGTGTCAGGACACCAAGTTCGCATGCAACCTTGTAATCGGGATGAGTGTTTAGAGCGCGCTCCATCTCCGTCCATTGGTTCTCGAGTCCGCGAAGTTCTTGCGCGTCAGAAGAGTCCTTCGCGAAGGCAGCGAGGCTTGCGGCCTCAACGTTCTGAGGAACCGCCGATGGCGCGGCGGATTCCCGCGCGATGACAAGCAAGAATTGCTGCTCTGGCAACAGCTCTGCATAGCTCAAAGCGGTTCTGGTTACGTTCGAATATGCGGTCGGAAGCAAGATGACGGGATCGGTGGAAAGCCGCGCCGGTCGCGCTATCCGGCGGCGCCATTTGTACGTTGGATCGTATTTGTCAAACGCGACCTGGCGTAGTTGATCGAATTTCAGATTGCTCAATGCTCGGCCGTAGCGCCCAAATTGTTGCTTCAGACGGCGCTGCCTTCCGGGATGAATCTCTCTGACGGGAATGCCCAGGTGAAGACCAACAGCAGCGGCGACGAGCGATGGGCGACTCGTTACGATCTCATGAGTGCCCCTGATTTTTTCCGCCAGTCGTAGAGCCAACCGCACGTCCTGCACCTCAGGCTGCATGAGCATCCCAATCAGATCCCACCAATCGATGCCGGAGCTATCGAGCAGGTAGCCGCGGCCGAGATCCATGATGCCGCGCCACGAACGAAAATCCTCGATCTCCCGCGCCAGTTCGAAAATGCTGAACGCCGGGCACCCAAATCGAGTTGCCCACTCGTCATAAAGAGATTTTGGGGCGCGCCCCAGGTCGACGACCATATCCCAACGCGAGTGCCGAGAGGAACCGGCAAGGTCGTCTTCGGGATGCAACAGGAGTATTGACATGAACTGATCTGACATTACCCGGACAAAAAGTCAGCGTGCCACGAGACTCCAATCAAGCGGCGTACCACACTGAATGTCACAGGCCGCGCGCGCGCCGAGTACTTCGTTCAGATGCCGCGGGTGCAACCCGTCCGACGGCCGAATCGATCGTACGTTCTGCGGAGTAAACAACTCACCCTCCTTAACATCTGTGACGACAAAAAGAGAGCGACGAAATTTTCTGCTGGCGGCATCACTGTCGGAAGCGGAAAGGCTTTCGGACCCGAGCGCATTTTCCGCGACCCGCACCGCGTCAACCATCGCTTTGAATTCCTGCGGCTCAAGGGAGAATGCGCTGTCCGGCCCGCCGTCTGAACGGCGCAAGCAGAAATGCTTCTCAATCATGCCGGCTCCTACCGCAACGGCCGCAACCGGGACGGCGATACCCAAGGTGTGATCGGAGAGTCCCGCAGGACAATCGAATCTTCGCGCGAGCGTGGGGATCGTCAGCAGGTTGGCGTCTTCGGCCGGGGCAGGATAAGCACTTGTGCACTTCAGCAGTACTATCTCTTTCGCGCCAGCTTCGCGTGCCGCCTGCACGGCCTCATCGATCTCTTCCTCAGTCGCCATGCCCGTCGACATAATTAGTGGCTTACCGGTTCGCGCCATTTTTTGAATGAGAGGAATGTCTACAAGCTCGAACGACGCAACCTTGTGCGCCGGCACGTTCATCTTTTCCAAGTAATCGACTGCGCTTGCGTCGAAAGCGCTTGAAAAACAATCCATGCCAAGTTGTTCAGCGACTTCCTTCAGCTTGGGTTGCCACTCCCAGGGAGTGAACGCTTCCTGATACAAATCGTGCAGGTAGCGGCCGTCCCAAAGCGTGCCTCCGCCGATGCGAAAACAGTCTTTCTCACTCTTCAGGGTGATGGTGTCGGCGGTATAAGTCTGGAGTTTGACAGCATCGGCGCCGGCTTCCTTCGCGGCATGGACGATCTCCACGGCGCGCTCAAAGCTTTGATTGTGGTTGGCAGAGAGTTCGGCGATGACGTAAACGGGGTGGCCGGCGCCGACTCGCTTCCCGCGGATTGTGATCTCAGTTGGCATCGGTCTTGCATTCCCACGAGAAGATCAATGCTGGCTGTCCCGCAATAGTCTTCGTTCCTATTTGTCTAAAGCCGCTTTTCTGGAATAACCGAACGGAGGCATAGTTGCCTGGTTTCACCAGAGCATCAACTCGCGTGACGGGATGATTTCGAATCAGGGACCGGACTGAAAAGCCAATCAGTTCCCTGCCCCACCCCTTTCCACGATGTTCCGGCGCAACGTTGATGGAAAGGACCGCCCGTTCTGACTCCAACTCAAAACGCACGTGGCCGACCGCCACACCGTCGACGTTTTGTCCAACATAGAAGAGGGAGTTGGGATCATGCAGTTTCTGCGCAAACCACTTCGTATGTTCGGCCCAGGAAATCTGTCGCGGCTGGAAGGAGGCCGAGCGCGTGACAGCGTCATTGGCCCATCCAAACAGCAACTCGCAGTCTTTTTCTTCGAGAGGCCGAAGCCAAAGGCCGCGCCCCAGCGCTGAGGCACGGACGCGCTCAGCGCCCATTCCATCAACCAGCGCCCGACCTTTTTGCGACATCTGCTCGCGCCGACTTGAGGACTCCAGCAGGTCGCTAAGCTGTTTCGCAAGTCGATCCAGGTCCAATTCCCCGCCAGGACCAGCATTCGTGGCAATTCCCAACTCCGCCAGGCTTTCAGCGACGCGCCGCTGATTTTCAGCAGCAACAATGAGAATCGAGGGCAGGCCCATGTAGCAGAGTTCGTAGGAAGTTCCGCCAGCCGCCGCAATGGTGAGGTCCGCCCATGCCATCTGTGCAGGCATATCCAGCGCATTCTGAACGGCGCGAACTCGCAGCTGACTCTGTTCAATGCTGCGCCGCAACGCCGGCCAATGCGGATTGCTTGCGCCAACAACTAAAACTACATCGAGGGCTGGCTGGTTAAGATCAGATAGACATTTGAGAATACGCGCGCTCGCATTTTCTGCGTCGCTTCCTCCCATCGTCACCAAGATTTTGGTCGCGCGCTCCGGAATTGTCCTCTTCCAACCCATCCATGGAAGAAATTCCTCACGCAGGAGGGCATATTCTGGCCCAAGCAGAAGTTCTGTAGTCCCATTCCGGCGGGAATACATCTCGGGCCGCGCATACGAATTCTGGTTCAACACCCACCGAGCCGAGTAGGATTCCGCATGCCCATAGTCATCCAGAAAAAGCACGGGGACGCCATTGCGGCCGAAGATGTCTTGTTCCGTCCGTCCGAAGCTGTAACCGTCGAGAACGGCCAGCTGACAAGCCTTCCCTTGGCCGATAACGACGCCATCCTTCCCAGATGGCTCTAGCATGCCGACTTGGAAACCTGCAGCGCGGATGCGCTGTGTAATTCCCAGAGAAGCCTCGGGGATCATGAACTCGGCAGTTCCTTCGGCGCGCCTCCATGCCTGAGCCAGAGCCAAGCAGCGCATGATGTGGCCGGTTCCGATCTGTACTCCGCTTTCAGCATAGATGATCATGTGCCCGGGCTTTGCTTGATCGGGTATTGGCACACCCACTCCCCGACCTGTCATCCACGCACTCGAAACACCGGCTCGATCATGACCCCCTCCAGATGTTTTTCTGGATCGGGATCGGCGAAGTACTTTTTGATCGTCTTCAAAACCTCGGCGTAGACCTGCAATGTCTGTTCGATGGCTGTTGTGTCGTGCGCGGCCGTCATATTGTGCGTCGCCAGCATGAGGATCCCACGTTTGACGCATTCCTGGGCAAACAAGCTACGAACGAGAAGGCTGTCCTTCCCTTCCGCATCCAGAAACTTGACCAATGACCAGAAGGGATATCCGATGCACTTAATTCGTTCCTGCAACCCCGCACATTGTGCGAGGGTGTTCAGGCCGTCCTGCAGAATCCTCCCGTTCGCTGCCATACGGGTGAGGGCGTCCGTAGTTTCCAGGATGTCGAGCACCTTCATCGCTGCCGCCATTGAGGCCACTTCGCCGCCGAAAGTGAAACTGAAAAAGATTTCCTGGAAGACCTTCATTACCTCAGCCCGACCCACGACGCACGAAATCGGAAAGCCATTACCCATCGCTTTGCCGAAGCACGCCATGTCGGGCGTCACGCCAAACTTCTTCTGCGCGCCACCCAATCCAAAATGAAAGCCACTACAAATCTCGTCGAATATCAGCACTGCTCCGTTTTCGTGAGCGATTTCCTTGACGGTCTGAAGGTATCCTGCGATCGGAGGCCAAAAATTCACGGGCTCCATGATGACGGCCGCGAATTCTCCTTTGTGTTCATCGAGTACTTTCCGCAGCGCATCGAGGTCGTTGTAAGGGAAGGAGTGTGTCAATTCGCGCACCGCATCCGGGACCCCGGCGTTGCGCGTAGTGCTGCCGATGTACCAGTCCTGCCAGCCGTGGTAGCCACAACAGGCAATGCGCTGGCGGCCAGTGAGCGCACGCGCCGCACGCACTGCGCCGGAAGTCGCGTCGGAACCGTTTTTCCCGAAGCGCACCATCTCCGCGCACGGGATTAGCTGCGTGAGACGCTCGGCGAGTTCGACTTCAATCGGATGCGGCATCGAGTAGCTGTGTCCGCGCGCAAGTTGGCGTGCGACCGCTGAATTCACCGCGTCATGGCCATAGCCGAGAATATTCGGCAGCAGTCCCTGTATGTAGTCGATGTATTCGTTCCCATCTACGTCCCACACGCGGCAACCCTTGCCGTGCGCCAGGAATGCCGGAGCGACGCCCAGAACGTGCTGGTTCGCGCCTTTGCTGAAGGTTTGGGCGGAACCCGGAATCACTTTGCTAGAACGCTGCAACCACGCCTGTGATTGATCGATCGCCCGTTTCGGCGCCGGGCCACCGGTTGCTTCCGCGTACAGGCTCTTGTAGTACCCGCGATTGGAGATGATGGAAGAGTTCAAATGCTCCAGTTCGGGCTTGTCTTGGATCAGCCGGACTATGTCTTGCATCCCGAAACCAGGTCGGTCTTGAAAAGCACGGTATACGGCGCGCACAAAATCCAGATCTTCTTTTTCGTCGACCGTCCAGCGGTAGCGGAGGTGAGCAAGGCCTGATTCGTTCTCAACGTTGGCGGTACGAAACTTCTCCTGCCGCATATACGGCGTCACGTGTTCGCGCTCCGAAACCTTCCGCGCCTCCCGCCAAGACTGCTCGAGCGCAGCAAAAGAGAACACTTCAGTGTCAAGCCCATCAGGAAAGCTACGCACCATCGCGTTCGAGGCGTAGTCGACGTCGCCCCGCTTAAAGCGGCGGATGACCCGGTCGACGATCTCCGGATCGATCAGTGGGCAGTCTGCGGTAATGCGTACGACTCTGGTCGCCCCGGCTGACCGCGCCGTCTGGTAGAAACGGTCGAGCACATCCTCTTCGCTGCCGCGACAGCATGTGATCTCTCCATCACGACAAAGTTGCTCGATGGCGTCGTCGCAGGAGTTCGTCGATGTAGCGACAACAACCTGGTCGACTAGCGTGGCCCGTTTCACGCGGTTGATCACATGCCACAACATCGGCTTACCTTCGATGTCGGCGAGGCTCTTTCCAGGCAACCGGCTGGAACCCATGCGGGCCTGAATGATAGCGACGGTCCGCCCGGTTTCGGTGGACCTCTCCCAATTCAGTTGCTGAGCTTTTCCATCCTGCGACGAAGCCTTGGCGGCCTCGACGAGCTTCACAATTGCTTCCCCTTCTTCCAGATCGATGGCAGGGGTTCCGTCGTGCAGGGAATCGAGAAAATGCCGGATCTCAGCCACATAGGTATCGTTTGATTCAAACGAATAAGAAATTGCACGCCAGCGTTTTTCCCGGGCAGAAAACCATTGCACAGCGTGAGAGGAGTAGTCCCATAACGCCGTTCCGCCTTCTCCAACGACTTTGCACGTCCGAGTGTAGGTTCGTTGAACAAAGTCGAGGTGAAGTTCGGCACGGCGGCGATCGCCAAATCTCATGTGAATCCACGCCGAGTCTTCCACGTCGACATCCAGATTACTAATTCGTTCGGCGCGACAGGCGAGTTCGGTCGGATATCCAAGAATCCAGCAGATGTAATCCAGTTCATGAGAACCGTCGAGCAGAATGCCGCCGCCCATCTCGCGGATTGCGGTATAGCTGTTCCGGTAGTTCTGCCAGGGCCGCCAGTCAGGAAGGTATTGCCCAGCCTCTGCGCTTAGCCAGAGCACTTTCCCGATCTTTCCCGAATCGATCAGATTCTTGAGTATTTTCAATCCAGGATGGAATCGGAGGTTGTATCCAACCTGCACTTTGCGGTTGCGGTGGGCCGCCTCCTGGATCAACTCCTGGATTCCGTCGCTCTGGTGCGAGAGGGGTTTCTCGATAAAAACGTGCGCACCGGCGCGCACCGCTGCCAGCGCCTGTTCGACGTGGAAAACTGGTGGAGTGCAGATCAGCACCGCATCGGGTTTGTGCTTGGCGAGTGCTTCGGTAAATTCACTGTACGAATCGCCGTCGATTTCGGCACGGCATTCGCGTAACCGATCAGCATCGAGGTCGCAATACGCAATGTGCTCCACGCCGAGCCCGCGAAGATTGCCTGAGTGGCGTTTTCCGATCGAGCCGCAGCCTACAATAAGAACACGGTGCCGGGCGTAGTCCGGGTTCCTCGTCGTGACGTTACTTCGAATCTCGTTCTGAATTGTTCCCAATTCGAGCCTAACCTCTCGCGTAATTCGCCGTAACCTTGTGCACCGCGTGGATGACATCCTCCGCATCCTGATCTGTCATGCCGTGGAACATGGGCAAGCTGATGAGGGACTCGTATGCCGCTTCCGCGATGGGAAACTCTCCACCGCGGTAGCCGTAGTGGTCGCGGTAGTACGGATGCTGATGGACCGGAATGTAATGGACGTTCACCCCGAGATTTTCCGCTCGCAAAGCTCGAAAGATCTCACCGCGATCGACCGACAGCAATTCGCGTTTGAGCCGTATCGGATAGAGATGCCACGCGGGATTCAGCTCGTCGCGTACGTCGGGCGCAATCACGGCCGGAATCTCCCGGAAAGCTTTTGTGTAGCGGGCGGCGATTTCGCGCCGCCGCGCAAGGTTGGACTCCAAGCGATCCAACTGGTTCAAGCCAAGAGCGCACGCGACGTCGGTTAGTCGATAGTTGAAACCTAACAACACCATTTCGTAGAACCACTGCCCGCTCTGCTGCCGTTGCCGCGCCTCGCTGCTGATACCGTGATTGCGAAAGCGGCGCAGCGTTTCTGCCAGCTTCGCGTCTTGCGTCGTGACCATGCCGCCTTCACCGGTAGTCAAATGCTTCACCGGATGAAAGCTGAAGATGGTCATGTCGGCGAGGCTTCCAACTCGCTTGCCGCGGTACTCGGCTCCCAACGCGTGGCAAGCATCTTCGATGAAGATCAGCCGGTGTCGTTGTGCCTTTGCGCGCAACTCGTCGAGGTCTGAGGGCTGGCCCGCATAGTCGACCGCGATGACCGCCTTCGTTTGTTTCGTGATTTTCTCGGATACGCGTGCAGGATCGAGATTCAGCGTGTCCGCGCTCACGTCGGCGAACACTGGAGTCGCTCCCTGATACACGACGCAATTCGCGGTGGCACAAAAAGTGAGGGGTGTAGTTATTGCTTCGTCCCTCGGCCCAAGGCCCGCCGTGAAGGCTGCCCCGTGCAAGGCCGCTGTGCCGGAACTGAAGCTCACGGCGTGTTTGGCGCCTACCCATTCCGCAAATCTTTCCTCGAATTCGGCGACTTTCGGTCCGGTGGTCAGCCAGTCGGATCGCAGCACTTCCACCACCGCCTGGATATCCTGCTGGTCGAGGCTCTGCCGGCCGTAAGGAAGCAGCGTGTCGCGCACAGGCTTCCCGCCGTGGATTGCGAGGGTCTCCAACTTTGTGGGCGTGGCGCTCATAGCCTAGGCCGATGTTGTCACAGCTTCGTTGGCTTGAGATTCCGGCCCGACGAATTGTTCCAGCTCATGCCGAGTCAACCAGCGCTCGTTCGTATCGCTTGAATAGCGAAACCCTTCCGGTAGAGGCTTGGCGTGGACCCAGTTCTCCGATTTCCACCATGAATGTGCCGGCTGGATGACGAACATCTCGTCGGTTTCAAGGGTATTTCTGGATTCGTCCTCGGAAACGAGGACTTCGTGAAGCTTTTCCCCTGGACGGATCCCGATGTACTCCACCGCGCAGCCAGGGGCGATCGTTTCTGCCAGGTCGGCGAGACGCATGCTTGGAATCTTCGGAACAAAGATCTCTCCGCCGTGCATCTGCTCCAGGCAATGGATGACAAACTTCACGCCCTGCTCGAGCGTCAGCCAGAAGCGGGTCATGCGCGGATCGGTTATAGTAATGCGGCCGCGACGGCGCTGCTCCAGGAGAATGGGGATTACGCTGCCTCGGCTACCCACAACGTTCCCATAGCGCGCGCAACTGAACCGTGTGTTCTGGGCACCCGCGTAGGCATTCGCCTGCACGAACATCTTTTCGGCGCACAATTTCGTCGCGCCATACAGGTTGATTGGATTTACCGCCTTGTCGGTGCTGAGCGCCAGAATCCTCTTGACGCTCTGATCGATGGCGGCATCGATCACGTTGCGGCCACCCATGATGTTGGTCTGGATAGCCTCAAACGGGTTGTACTCGCAAGCCGGCACCTGCTTGAGCGCAGCCGCGTGAATCACGACCGTCACTCCGGCGAAGGCCCGCTTCAGGCGATCGACATCGCGCACGTCCCCGAGGAAATAACGCAAGCTGGGATGATCAAAACCGGCAGACTTCATTTCGTGCTGCTTCAATTCGTCCCGGCTCAAGATCGCCAACCGGTGCGGGTGATAGTCCCGCAGCATGATCTCCACGAATTTCTTGCCGAACGATCCCGTCCCGCCGGTGACCAGCACTGACTCTTGCGACCAGTTCAACATCCGTATCCTCGTTGACCTAATTCGCCCGGACTTCGTCCTCAACTTCAAAGACACGCCGCTACAGTGGGCCAGTTACAGCGGCAAGAGTGTCCGCGCTCCTGCGCCCGCTGTTATGCAGCAGACCGCCCTCAAAGTCCCACTGTCAGAGAGCAAGGTCGCTTCTAAATTTCGGAAGATCCGTGCGTCCGCTAGTATAACGGAGCTTCCGCGGAAGCGTTTCCACCAGGAAACGAATCGGTAAGCATAGATTTTTTGGCAGCAGGCTGCAGTTGTGATGCTAAAATCAGGGGCAAATTCCTCAGAACAGGACGCTTCACGTTATCGGTAGCCTTCGGGCCGCCAGAGTTTGCGTTCCTGTGCCATTGTGTGTGGTCTCGAAGGAGTAGGAATGGGATCCGGTCCCCTCGTTCCACAAAACAACGGGTTTCAGATACAACCGGCGGAACCGACCGATCTGATCAAACCGATGGGTTCCGGGCTGTACGCCGTCCTTCCTTCGCAAGAGTCCACGCTTCGTGAATATTTGCGGGTTCTGATCAAGCGGAAGTGGACGGTCCTGACTTGCCTGATCGGAATTTTCGTCGTGGTCGCTATCGCGAGCCTGCGCCAGACGCCGGTCTATGAAGCCGTTGGCCAGATCGCCGTCAATAAAGCCGATTCCAGCTTGATCACATTCAAAGACTCCGTGCCGGTGATGGATTACTACGATCCCACCGATCTCGACACGGAAGTTCGCATCCTGCAGAGCGACCTTCTGGCGTTGCAAGTAATCCGTCAACTTAATCTCGACAAGCGGACCAACCAGAAGCTGCCCAACTTGGTCGCAGATCCCATGCAGGCCGATTCGGCGCATATGACAACGGTGCTGGGAAACTTTAAGAGCAACCTCAAGGTGTCGCTCGTTCCTAACACGCGCATTATTGAGATTCACTATCGCAGCACCGACGCGTCGCTGGCTGCCAATGCGGTGAACACATTGGCGTCAACCTACGTTGAACAGAACTTCAAAACCAAGTTCGAGTCGACGATGCAGGCGTCTGATTGGCTCTCTAAGCAGCTCGTCGACCTGCAAATGAAGGTTGAGACTTCTCAGGAGAAGCTGGTTCGCTACCAGAAAGAGCATGAAATTCTGGGCATCGACGAAAAGCAGAACATCATTACCGCCAAGCTCGATGAATTGAATAAGGAGATGACCTCGGCGGAGTCAGACCGCATGCAGAAGGAGGCGGTCTACCGGCTGACGCAGTCGGGCGATGCCAACGCGGTGGCTTCCGCGGTGACCGCCGACGTCACGCCCGGTTCCAACGGAACCCTGCTCGATCGATTGCACGGACAAGAAGCCGACCTGAAAATCCAGATCGCTGAATTGAGCACTCAACTCGGTCCCTCGTACCCGAAGGTTGCTCAACTCAATAATCAGCTCAAAGAGATCGACAAGCAGATCCAGATCGAAACTCAGAAGGCCGTTGAGAGGTTGAGAGGCCAGTATCTGGCGGCCCAGCAACGCGAAGACATGCTGCGGGAGGCGCTGGAGAAGCAAAAACAGGAAGCTAACAAGCTCAACGAGAGCGCCATCGAATACAGCCTGCTGAAGCGCGATGTGGAAACGAATCGTACGCTCTACGAGGGATTGCTGCAGAAAATGAAGGAAGCCGGCGTCACCGCCGGATTGCGTTCTAATAACTTCCGCATTGTGAATGCCGCGCGCGTTCCTAACGGTCCGGTCGAGCCGAACATCCCGCGCAATCTGGCTTTCGCCTTGGTGCTCGGCCTTACCTCTGGCGTGGGGCTCGCCTTCCTGCTCGAGAACATGGACAACACGGTCCGAACAACCGAGCAGGCCCAGATCATCTCCGCCCTGCCAGCCCTTGGCATGATCCCGCTCGGATCGAAATCGAGCAATAACGGACCAGGACAGAAGCGTCCGGAACTTGCATCGTCGCGCGAGGCCGTAGAGCTCGTCACACAAGTGCGGCCGCAGTCACAAATGGCCGAGTCTTACCGAGCGTTGCGCACTTCGCTGCTACTCTCGAACCTCGGCGCGCCTCCCAAAGTCATCATGGTGACCAGTGCCAGGCCGCAGGAGGGTAAGACTACCACCAGCATCAATTCTGCGATTGTGCTTGCTCAAAAAGGAGTGCGGGTTCTGCTCATCGATGCCGACCTGCGGCGGCCGAGTGTCCACAAGACCCTGGGTATGGGACCGCGCAGCGGTCTGAGCAATGTTCTGACGGGTAGCACGACCCTGGAACAGGCGATCACGCCTTCCCCCATTCTGCCAAACCTTTTCGTGTTGTCTGCGGGCACGCCGCCCCCGAATCCCGCCGAACTACTGGCATCCTCGAATATGAAAGATGTTCTTGCCGAGTTGCGAGGCCAGTACGACCACATTGTGCTCGACACGCCGCCGACGTTATCCGTCACCGACGCCGTCGTGCTGTCTCCGCGTGTGGACGCGATTATTCTGGTGATTCGCTCAGGTCAGACGACGAAGCAAGCCCTGCGCAGAGCTCGCGACATCCTGATGCAAGTGAATGCGCACGTGACCGGCGTGCTACTGAATGCAGTCGACCTGAGTTCGCCGGACTATTACTACTATTACGAGTACCAGGGTAAATACAGTCAGTACTATCACGACGAATCGTCGGAGCCGGACGACGACAAATCCGAACGATCGAAAGTGGCATCTGGAAATGCTTAGTCAGCACGCTCGGACGTTCCGATTAGCGGACTGACGAACTCTATCGATGGTCATTGCGCTCGAAGGCCGGACGCGTCCTCTATTCCTCGCGGGATCGTTGCTACTGGTTGTTGTCTATATCGCTCTCGCTTCCAAAGAGTTCGCCGCCAGCTATTTTGCAGCGCGCCCCACACTCGCGCATTTGCAGCGCGCAGTCTGGCTTTCGCCCTCAAATGCAGATTATCGCCACCGGTTGGGACGCTACTTCGCGTTCGTGGCTGCCAATCCGCAACTGGCCGTCGAAAATTATCTGATCGCGGTTCAGTTAAATCCTCATGAAGCCCGCTTCTGGTTCGACCTTGCTTCCGCTCAACAGGTCGTCAACAATCCCGATGGCCAGCGTGTGGCGATCGAACGGGCGGTCCAAGCAGAACCGACGGCTCCTGATGTCGCATGGGAGGCCGCAAATTTCTTTCTCGTCACCGGCGACAACGATCGTGCCTTCCACGAATTCCGCGCTGTCGTCGAAAACGAGCCGAATCTGAGCGACGCGGCGTACCAGGCTGCCTGGCGGGCTTCGCCTGATGTCGAGGCACTCCTCCGCGAAGTCGTGCCTCCCCGTACCAGTTCTCTACTCTCTTTTCTCAATTTTGTGACGACCAAGAAAGACGCAGACGGGGCAATCAAGGTTTGGGACCGGATCATGGAGCGGCACGAATCGTTTGAGCCGCGCTTCCTTTTCGATTATGTCCGGTTTCTGGTGCTCAATCACCGCACTGAAGCAGCGAGCGCTGCGTGGGAAGAGGCGTCGGGTCCACTAAACCTTTCCTCGTATCTGCCGAACTCAGACAACCTCATCGTCAATGGCGATTTCAGTTTCGACATTCTCAATGGCGGCTTCGACTGGGTCTACATAAATCGCAACGGCGTTCATTTACAACTCGACCCGAGTGACTACCACCAGGGGAATCGTTCGCTTTCCATCACGTTTGAGGGGCCGGGCATCGCGGACGCTGGAATTGGAGAGATGATCGCCGTCCACGGCCTGACCACCTACGAGTTCACGGCATACTACAAGTCGGCTGAGTTTCAAGGTGCGGGCGGACCACAGTTAGTGTTGCGCGATGCCTATACCGGGGCGTTGTTGTTTGCGAGCGATCCGCTGACCGATGCCGACTTCTGGAAGCCTGTTCACGCAACGTTTTCAACTCCACCGACCACGGACCTGCTCTCGTTGAACGTCGAGCGGTTTCCGTCGGGCAGCCCGATCCGCGGCAAACTCTGGCTCGATAACTTTTCGCTGTCCCCTACGGGCGGCGATTCGAAGGATGAATCGAAGGATCACCTGTGAGTTCTGCGTTAGCCGTCAAGCCTGAGCCCGGTCCGTCACCGCACGTCGCCCGCATCCACATTTCAAGCACGGGCCTGTTTACGGCTGCATTTGTAATCCTGCTGCTTGCGCCACTCGCCTTCGGCGCGGTCGAACCTTGGGCAGTTTTCGCTTTGGAAGCGAGCTCAGCCGTACTTTTCGCAGCGTGGCTGCTACGGCAGTACCGTGGCGCCGAATTGAGACTGGCCGCAAATCCGGTCTACCTGCCGATGCTCGCCTTCCTGGCGTTGGTTCTCCTTCAGTGTTTAACCGGCATCACAGCCTATCGAACCGCCACGTACTCACTGCTTCTGCTGTATCTCAGCTATGGCGCGATGGCGTTGGTTGCTACTCAGAGCTTGCGCCGCTCCTCCCAGGTTCGCTCACTGGCTCCCGTCCTCTGTATCTACGGTGGCGTGCTAGCGTTTTTTGCGCTGCTTCAGGGCATCGCACCGAACGGCAAGTTGTATTGGATCTGGTCTACGCAAGGCGGGGCCATTTATGGACCCTACGTCAATCACAACCATTACGCCGGATTGATGGAGATGCTCACGCCTTTCCCGATCGTTCTAGCAGCCAGCCGCTTGACGCACGGGAATCGGAAGATCGCGGCTGCGGTGATCGGGGCGCTGATGGCGGGCACGATTTTTCTCTCCGAATCTCGCGGCGGCATGATCGCATTCGGCGTGCAGATGGCAGCGCTGCTGGTTCTGCTTCGGCCCAAGCAGCAGAATTGGCGACAGCCCGCCGTGTTCGCAATCTTTCTTGGCGTCATGATTGGTTTGTTGGTGTGGGTGGGTGGTAACGAACTGACCCGCCGCCTGGAAAGCATTCATTCTGAGGCACAGCAGGAAATTAGTGGAGGCGTGCGCCTCACCATCATTCGCGATAGCTTCCGCATGTGGCTGGTCCATCCGCTGTTCGGATGGGGGCTCGGCACCTTTTCGACCGTGTATCCGCAGTTCCGCAGCTTCTACACGACGTTTTTCGTGAACCAGGCGCACAACGATTACATGCAGCTTCTGGTCGAAACCGGTGTCACCGGAGTTGCAATTGGAATATGGCTCCTCGTGGCAACCTTCCGAACCGGACTCTCGAAGCTTGCAAATTGGACGGAGAACGCAAACGGAACATTAACCGCAGCCGCTCTCTTAGGAGTGATCGGGATTCTGGTGCACAGCTTTCTGGACTTCAACCTTCAAATTCCTGCAAATGCCGCCATGTTTTACGTCTTGTGCGCCATCGCCGCGGCCGGTTCAGTGGAAGAATCTCGTCGTCAGCGCCGCCGATCGCAGCGGCATTCTCTGATATTGGAGCCGACGCAGGAAACGCCTGCTTCCTAGACCGCAAAACGCGCCTGCATCGATCTAGTTTTTCGGTATCAGTTGATGCGTGGGCACTCCGACGAGTTTCTGCACAAGGTGCACTGCGCTGACTGCGTCTTTCGCGAAGCCATCGCAGCGGAGCTCCTCCGCCCACTGCCGGGTGACCGGCGCTCCCCCAATGATGACCTTAATCTGCGGACGAAGCCCCTGCTCGTCAAAGAATTCGACGACTCTTTTTTGCCCCTTCATGGTCGTGGTCAACAAGGCTGATACCCCGACGACGTTCGCGTCCACATCGCGTGCCACCGTGGCAAACCTCTCCGCCGAAACATCGACCCCCAAGTCGAGCACGCGGAATCCATTGGCGCCAAGCAAGGTTCCCACCAAAGTCTTACCAATCTCGTGGATGTCTCCTTTCGCAGTGCCCAACACCACAGTTCCAGCCGATGGCCGGCTCTCGCCCTGCCGTTTCAGTTCCGGTTCCAGGACCTCCATGGCGGCCTTCATCGCCTCAGCGGACGCTACCATATCGGGAAGGAACATCCGGCGCTGTGCGAACTGATCACCCACGTAGCTCATACCCGGAACATATCCGTCGTGGATGGCCACCAGCGGCTGGACACCACCCCGGATTCCCGTCTGGGCTAGAGTCCGCGCCGTTTCCGGCGCGCCGTCGATCACGCTCTGGCGCATTGCCCGAAGAATCTCTGGTTCCGGCATTGCCCACCTCGCCCGTCATTCTCGCTTTTGCTTGAACAACATGCTGTGATGTCAGTCACTTCCCGATTATGAATACTCCCCCAATACGGCCTGATTCTTACCGTGATTCCGGGCTGGATTCGGGCTTTTATGCTGCTGTGTTCCGTGATATAACGCCTCTAAGCTGCTCATCAGGCTCTGGGTTAGGAACTTGCACAACGCTGCTGGACGAGGCTTTGAGCCAGGGCAGAGGAGGGTTCGTGTCTGACGCACGTACCGGGAAAAGATTTCCGCTCGAATTGCCGATTAAGATTCATAAGGCCGACACCGCCGGCGAAGCCAGCGGCGTCACCGGCAACCTGAGCGCTGCTGGTGTCTACATCCGAGCGGACGCTTCTCTGGAAGTCGGCTCGCCCGTGGAATTCGAAATTACGCTGCCGCCTGATGTCACTGGTGGCAAAGAAGATGTCGTGATCCAGTGCCGCGGCCGCGTCGTGCGGACCGATGAACCGGCTGCCGGCACTACCCCTGGCGACAACCGGGGCGTCGCGTGTGTAATTGATTCGTACGAGTTCGTTCGCAACACCTAACTTGGAGCGCTATCCATGTTGAAGCTCATTCTGGCCGACAATCAGGCGATTTTCCGGGCCGGCATCGCCAAAGTACTGGCCGTAGAAGACGAAATGCGCATCGTCGCTCAGGCGCAAACCACTGAGCAGATGTTTATGGCGCTCGACAAGTTCAGGGCCGCCGTCCTAGTGATTGCGGGCGGCTTTCATTCCGATTTCAATGCCATTCTATCGGCTGCTAATCGCAACAAGACACGGGTGGTCGTTCTGGCTGACACGGGCGAGAGCGCGCAGCGCTACATGGCAGGCGGAGCGCACGGGGTCGTTTATCGTAACGTGACGAGTTCGGCTCTGGTTGATTGCGTCCGCAAGGTCGCGCGAGGCGAAACGTGGGTGCAGGATATGGCCGTGCCCAGCGAACTGACCGAAAACGATATGGTCGGGTTGCGCGTCCGTGACCGGCTGACTGCCAAAGAACTCCGCATCGTGGCGCTCATCGTTCAGGGATACAAGAACAAGGAAATCGCCACCCAACTGGGTACGACTGAGCAGGTAATCAAGAACTACCTGCGCAACGTCTATGACAAGATCGGCGTATCGGACCGGCTGGAATTGGCTCTCTTCACCATCCACCATCGCATCTTGAACGAAGCTGCCGCTGCCACAGCTGCCGCTGCAGTTCCACAACCTCCACAAGGCGCGGGGATTACAAACTAAGAGCCATCAAGTTCGAAATTCAAAAAGGCCGCGATCGCGGCCTTTTTCTTTGTTACGAATCTGATTGCACCGAGAATTTCGGGCCCTAAGCTCTCATGGGCTGCAGCTGCTCGCCGGCGCCGCGTGCAGTACGATGGAAACCGAAGCGCCTTTGCAGAAGCCTTGCGGATTACACTTTGGATCGAGTGCCGCCTCACCCGGCTTGGATAACAGGAAGCTGTTGTTCACTCCGTATACGCAAAATGGCTGTCCATTGGCTAGCGTTATGCTGAAGTTCTGGCCGGTAACAGAAGTCAGTTGTGCGGCAATCGAGACGCAGCTTTGCGTCAAATTCGATTTCGCACACTGTACGAGCGGCAGGCCATTCCCGCCACGAAATAGCAGGTCACACGCACTACCTCCGCTCAGTCCGCAGCCGGGTCCGGTGGTAATTTGCGGGAAGCCGCTGTCTTGTGTACTGACGGAGCTTCCTTTCACGATCAGGATCACGTTGCTGAATGTGATCGGTTCCTGGGTGACGCCGGTCGTATCGAGAACCACCTTATAGCTGGAAACTACAGACCCATTCTCGATGGAAGAACCAAGATAAGTCAGCGTGCCGATCTTGATCGAGTGCGTTTGCGCACCCACGCGAGATGCGGACCATGCAGTTACCAACAGCAGACAACTCCATCGCACAATATTTACAGCACGCATAGGCATTCCGACAGCTCTTCCTACTTCAGAACTTTCGCTTTCCGAACAATTTTTCGGTTTTTCTGCACCGCACTATACCAGCAGTAAGTGGAAAAGTGGATGGCACGTTTGAGGGATTGCTATCGCGCCATTCGCCCTCTTGCCCGGCGCGTAATCTCGATGGGGGCGGTGTCATCGTCCTCGAACACTGATTGTCGTTCATCCGACAAAGGGTGCTCGATCTTCTCCAGCAGCCGGACACAGCGATTCCAGCGCAAGACCGCGTCATCGTTATTGGGCGGATGAATCTTCTCTGCTTCCTCGAAGCATCGCATCGCTTCATGAAACGAACCCACTAAGATCTGGGCCGTCTGGCCTGTACGCATCTGCGCTTTCGCTCTCCGCTCCAGGAGCAACCCCCGGTAGTAGGTCCGTTCGTAGGGATCGGTCAAGGAGTCGAAAACCTTCTCTGCCTCGGCGAAGCGATCGGTGGGACGCCCCTCAAACTGATCCGTCAAAGTCAACCCAAGCAGTCGAAGCGCGAGTTGATTTTCCGGGTCGGCTGCCAGGATGTCGTGGCAGATCGATTCTGCCTCCTCCGGCTCGTGAAGGTATCGATACAAGTCGACCTTCGAGAATGCCTCTGGAATGCCGTCTTTTGAAATGGTCTTGAGCGCGATTTCCATGTCGACCTCCGGAAGGGGAAGTTCCTCAAATCACCGGGCCGCGGTTACTGAGGCGACTTCAGTCGGTCCTAGATTTTCCATAGCAAGTGAGCGGCAAGGACGGTCCCGAGCAACGCCCCGCCATAGCAGAACGTAAAAATCACTTCGTTCAGATGCTTGACCTGCAACCCGTCGTAAAGCGTGAAGCGAAAACGATGAGCCCAGTGAAATAGCGGCAATGCGCAAAACACAAACAGGTAGAGCTTTGCGATTGGAGACCTGGCCAGCGACAACAAATATTCATAGCTCGGCTGCGGCAGCCAACCCAGCGGGAAGGCCAGCCCGAACAGAAAGAGGTGGATGGGAATCAGCACCGCTGCTACCACTCCCCCAGCGCTGAACAACAGCCAGAAACCAGCTTCATTGGACGGTTTGTGAGCCGCGTATTCCATCACGGTGTCCTCAGGAGCAACCAGCCTACGAAAACCGACACGACCACCCAAAGCGCGTAATTCGGAGCCGCTACCAAGAATTCCGGCACACGCTTGCCGCCCATCCGGACCGGCATCGCTCGAGGTGCCAGGTTGAACCACGTAATGGTGTGGAACAGCACAAAACAAAATGCGATCGCGTTGAGCGCTATCATCAATGGAGATTGCAACCGTAGCGTGAAGCGCGCATAGGCTTCAGCCCCGTGCAACAGAGCGCGCAATTGAAAGAGCGTCAGCACGACGAACCATGCAACAGCAATGCTGCTCAATTCCCTGAGAATAAATTTCAGGTAATGCCACTCGCCCAGCCACCACCAGGTCGAAACCCGTTTGCGAAACCATCGCGGATGAAATTCGGCTGGCGCCGCTTGCGTGCTCATGCCGCCTCCTTTCGCCGGTCCTCCCGATGATCTTCATGTCCCCGCGGGAGCACGAACGACTTCACCCAGTCGAGCGCGGCCTTCAACTTGTACTGCTGAATCGCGCCGGCCGGATCGACATGCTTCGGGCAGACCCGCGTACACTCTCCCACAAACGTGCACCCCCAAATTCCGTCATGGTGAGCGAGGGTACCCAGTCTTTCCTCCGATCCCTGGTCGCGATTGTCGAGGTTGTATCTTTGTGCGAGCGCCAGAGCCGCCGGGCCAACGAAATCCTGATCCAGCCCAACCACCGGACACGCGGCGTAACAGAGCGTACAGTTGATGCACATACTGAATTGCTTGTAGAGATCAAGCTGTTCGGGCGTCTGTAGATATTCTCCGGCAGCGAGCGGAATCTCATCGTGACGAATGAGCCACGGCTTCACCTTCTGCAGCTTCACGAGAAAGTCGCTAAGCGCCGTTACCAGATCGCGCACTACGGGGAAATATCGCAGCGGCTCAACTCGCACTTTGGCGTCGCGCCCATAAGCTGAGAGGAAGGTTGCGCAGGTGAGTTTCGGCTCGCCATTGACCATCATCCCGCAGCTGCCGCAAATTCCCATGCGACACGACCAGCGGTAGGTCAACGTGCCATCAACCTTGTCCTTTATGTAGTTCAGCGCATCCAGCACCACCCATTCCTTGCGAAACGGAACTTCGAAGCTCTGGAAGCGCGGGATCTGATCCCGGTCCGGTTCGTAACGCGCAATTTCGAGAACGATTTTATCCGCCATCAGCTCACCCGTTTCAGTTGTTCCGGCGCCGCGGCTGCCTGCGAGGCCTCTCCATAGACGCGCTCTCCCGGAGGCCAGCGCGTGATCTTGACCGGCAAGTACTCGACCTGCAGCGAATTGTCCGCGGCCCGCCGCACGAGAGAATGTGACAGGAAGTTTCGGTCATCGCGTGCCACGAAGTCTGTTCGCTGGTGCGCGCCTCGCGACTCGGTTCGATGCAGAGCGCTCTCCACGATCGATTCCGCAACGTCGAGCATGAAACCGAGTTCCAGCGCCGAGACCAGTTCCGTGTTGAAGGTGTGGCCGCGGTCATCAAGGCTGATGTTTTGGAATCGTTCCTGCAATTCGTGCAGTTTCTCCCCTGCCTGCTTGAGCGATGATTCCTGCCGATAGATTCCGGCTCCGCTTTCTATCGCCGTCTGCATTTCCTCGCGCAGAGTCGCGATGCGTTCGCTGCCGCCGCTCTTGTTCAGATATCCCCGTTCCAATCTGAGTTGCTCATCTGCGGCCTGCGCCAGCACATTGCCGTTGGGCTGAGCTTGTCCGGCCGCAAATTCAGCCGCGGCGCGTCCAGCACGTGCACCAAAAACCAGGCACTCCGGCAAGGAGTTGGAGCCGAGCCGGTTTGCGCCATTAATGCTGACGCATGCAACTTCACCGGCGGCATACAATCCGGCCAGCGGAGTGGCTCCGTGAATGTCGGTGCTAACGCCTCCCATCATGTAGTGCACAACCGGGCGCACAGGGATCAATTCCCGCACCGGATCCAGATTCTGATACTTCATGCATAGCTCGCGCACAAATGGGAGCTTGGCGTTAATCAACTTCTCTCCCATATGCCGCAGATCCAGGTGAACAACCGGACCGTATTCGGTCTGAATAGTGCGGCCCTTCTGATCCTCTTTTACAAATGCCTGCGATAGGCGGTCGCGTGGCCCGAGTTCCATCGAGCGCAACACTGGCTTCGGTTGCGGCTTGCCCAGGTTGTAGTCCTGCAGGTATCGATAGCCATCTTTGTTGATGAGGTATCCGCCCTCCGCACGCGCCGCCTCGGTGATCAGAATTCCGGTGAAAGGCAATCCAGTCGGGTGATACTGCACAAACTCCATGTCTTTGAGCGGAGCGCCGGCGCGCTGCGCCAGAGCCATGCCATCGCCATTTTTGATGTTGGCGTTAGTGGTAAACGGAAATACGCGGCCGCAACCGCCCGTACAGAGAATGACGGCCTTCGCAGTAATCGCCTGGATCCTGCCAGACATGATCTCGATCGCCACCACTCCTTGCACACGACCGTCATCCACCAGCAAGCGAGTTACGAAGTACTCGTCATAGCGCGTAATCGGCTGGTATTTCAGAGTTGTCTGAAACAACGTGTGGAGCATGTGGAACCCGGTCTTGTCGGCCGCGAACCAGGTGCGCTTCTTCTTCATGCCGCCGAAAGCGCGCACCGCGATGTGTCCATCGGGCTCACGGTTCCACGGACATCCCCAGTGCTCCAGTTGCAACAACTCCTGCGGCGCTTCTTTGACAAAGGCTTCGACCGCGTCCTGGTCGCACATCCAGTCTCCGCCCGAGATCGTGTCATAGGCGTGTTCGTCCAGACTGTCGTCGGGCTTCGCCACGCCGGCGGCGCCTCCCTCAGCGGAGACGGTGTGGCTGCGCATGGGATAGACCTTCGATACGACTGCGATGCTGAGTTTTGGATTGACTTCGGCGGCTGCGATGGCGGCGCGTAAACCCGCACCCCCGCCTCCCACGAGAAGAAGATCGTGCGACCGGATCTCCATGGCTCCCCACTTGCGGCTCAGTCGAAGATCGCCGCACTCACCCCTTGGACCCACGAGCGGGGCACATTTTCCACCTATCCGAACCGGAATGCAACCGCAAATTCGAGGATTTCCGAATCAGGCAGGAGTTCGGACTTATCAGACGAGGGTTAAGTTAACGGCCCGGCAAGTAGCGAGCAATGCTTGACTTACTACGAACGAACACCCACAATCCTTCCGGTTCAGTAAGCTCCGGAAAGAGAGCACACTATGAAGCCACTAAAACTTTCAACTGGGATTTTGATTTTTGCGTGCCTGTTCGTCTCTGTCGCCTGCCAGCAAGGTGGTGTCAAGAACTATCCAATCAAGAATGAAGCCAAAACCGACACGGTCAAAATCAACGATTGTGTCGCCACACCTGATCTGGCCGACGTTCCAAACGGAACTCACATTCACTGGGTAGTCGGGGATGACGCAACGTATGTGGTCGGCTTTGATGCCGTTCCGCCACCCATCCCCCTGCCAGGAGCTCCGCCTGTGGTCAGCAAAAACTTGCTGGACCCGCCGCACGCCGTGAATACTGGTTGTAGCAGCTTTCACCCGTCGCATTGCGGCATCTTCGGCTACACCCTTACAGAGGTGGCGCCGACTCAAAGGACATGTCAGGATCCGGGTATTCGGATTGTGCCGCAGTAGTTCGGGTTCGACCAGCAACCATCAATCTAGTTTTTGGACACAACCTTGCCGAACTCGGGATTGCCCTTCAGCTTGTCGAAGTCGGGCGTGTCGCGGATGACGATGGGCGAATATCCTGCCGCGACAGCTTTGTTCAGGTACTCCAGCGTCTTTGCGCTGTCGCCGAAGTGGTTATAGGCAATGGCCGCGCGGAACAGCACATCGGCGTCGTTCGATCCGTTCTCCAGGGCCCGATCCAGGTGTGTCTGCGCCTGCGGTCGTTCACCCAGAACCGCGTAGTAATCGGCCGTAAACGCCAAAATCACAGCATCCCGCGGATTTACGTCCAGCCGCGGCTTCGCCTTTGCGATGGCACTGCGGTAGGCATTCATCGCGTCGGCCCTGCGTGCGGGAATCTGGTCCAACGTGTCTCCTAGATTCCCCCATATCTGCCAGTCGTCATCAGACTTCAAAGCCTGTTGCAGGGCCGCACTCGACTCGTCGTACTTTCGTAGGTAGAAGTATGCCGCGCCCAGGTTGATATTGGATTCGGCGCTGGGACGAAGAGCCACGGACCGCTCCAAAACCTCGACGGCCTGCCGATAGTCACCCTGCGCGAGGAGTATGCCGCCGAGATTGGAATAGGCGCGATAGTTGAGCGGCGCAAGTTGGATCGCCTTGCGAAACATGGCCGCCGCATCCGCGTACCGGGCTTCACCGTAGTAGAAAGCACCAAACGCGTTATATACGGCCCAATAGTTCGGTCGAAGAGAAATTGCGTTCCGGAAGGCGGCCTCGGCGGCCGCCGGATTTCCAGATTTCTGATAAGCGGCTGCCAGCAGGCGCAAGGTTTCATCGCTTCGATGGTCGAGATCAAACGACCTTTTCAGTTGCTGGATTGCGTCCTCGTAACGTCCGGTCGAGTAGTACACGTTTCCCAGGCAACTATGTCCTTCCGCGAGCTGGGGAGTAATCGCCAGGGCGCGTTCGCAAAGACTTCTCGCCTTCTCGAGCCAATCCTTACCCTGGTTCTTCTGCTGAAATCCAATGGTGTACGCCATGCCCATGGCGGCATACGCGGGCGCATAGTTTTTGTCGATGGCGATCGCCTTATCGAACTGCGCGATCGCGTTCTGGATATTGTCCAGGTTCTGATAGTCCTCCAGATAACCGCGGCCGCGCAGGTAATAGTCGTAGGCCGCAGGCTTGGTGTCCGGGCGGACCAGGAGTGAGGCGCGACGCGAGGAATCGACAACTGTGGGCAACATCTCCAGGACCTTATCGAATAAGCGATCCTGCAGTTCGAAAATCTCGTCTGAGTTGCCGGTGACCTCGCGAGCGGCGATCTGCACGCGCGTCTTTGGATCCACCATGCTGCACGTGATCCGAAGCTGGTTTCCCGACTGCTGAAGACTGCCTTCCAGAACGAGATCGGTTCCAAACTCGCGCCGGGCCTGGTCTGCAGTCTTCACGCCTTGCGCCACCAGATCGCGCGTTGACACGAGTTGCAAGTGGCCGCCATCCACCGCTTGTACCAGCTTGGCGGTCACACTTTGGGTGAGGCCAATGCCTAATGCGTTGGTCGACGAATCTCCGCTGACGGATTCAAATGGCAGCACTGCCATGACACGCTCCGCCGGTTGAGGGGGAGCAGTCGGGTGGTTCATCCACCAGCGGATTCCAGCCACCAGGAACACACAAAGTGCCGCCAGCAGCATCCATACCCAAGCGTAGGACTTGGTTTTCGGTCTAAACACGACGGGGGCTGTGCCGGTAGCCAGATTCGACAAGTCGATCCTCAGGTCACCCGCGGACTGGTATCGCTCCTTCGGATCTTTTTGCAGCGCTCGAAGAATCACGCGCTCCAGCCCTTCGCTGATTTTCGAATTCACGGTGTGCGGTGGAAACGGGGCTTCTTCGAGAATGGCTGCCACCAGCGCAGGACCCGTGAGATCGCCGAAAGGACGCTTACCGGTGCTCATTTCGTAGAGCACCGCTCCCGCGGACCACACGTCCGAGCGTGCATCCGGCTGCTGACCTTTCAACTGCTCCGGTGCCATGTATGGAATCGTGCCGGCATCAGAGTACGTGTTCGTCAGAGACGCGGTGTCCGCACTGTCGGGCTCCGACTTCATGAGAAATGCCAATCCGAAATCAAGAATCTTCAGCCGCCCATCCGGCGTAACTTTCAAATTGCTGGGCTTCAGGTCGCGGTGAATGACTCCCTGGCGGTGCGCAGTTTCAAGCCCGGAGGCGAGCTGCTTCCCGATCTGGAGAATCTCCGACTCCGGCAGAGGACGTCCTGCGATCTTCGAATCGAGATTCACGCCGGGAACAAATTCGGTGATCAGATAGTCGATTCCGTTGTCACGTCCAAAATCGAACGCCATCGCGACATTCGGATCGGTGATTCGGGCGAGGCTAAGTGCTTCCCGGCGAAATTGCCGTTGCGCGACTTCGCTAAGTTGCGACAGCCTGGGAAGAGTTTTCAGGGCGACATCACGGTCGAGCTGTGCGTCGTGCGCACGGTACACTACGCCCATTCCGCCGGCACCTACCTGCTCAAGGATTCGGTAGCGGCCGAGCAGTTGACCGACGGCTACGGTGGGCGTCGCCATAAGCCCGGATACTACGGCTCGCCAACGGAAAAGGTCAACAATTCCAGCAACCTGTCCGGGGTACGTGAAAGATTTCCTGCAGAAAAATACCCGGGGCTTTGCAGAGATCGCCCCGGGCCGAAGCTGAACTCCTGCAGTTATGGATTGCAGGTCGCAGGATTCGTGTTGAGATTCGGGTTTGTGCACAGCGGTCCAAGTTTGGTCTGGTTGTCCGGCACACTGATCATCGCCACCGGGCCAGCCTTGTGCTCGCCATTGAACGGTGTCGGTTTCGTCACATCGAACGTGCAACCGTTCACATTGGCGTCGTTGGGATTGTTGAACCAGAATCCGACATGGAACGTGTTCGTAGGCGGAAGACCGGTGTCGGCGTCAAACCCAAAAATCTGGTCCAGCAGGATAGTCTTGATCGTCGCCTTGAAATGACCCAGACCATTCGCCTGCAAGTCACTCTGATACCAAGCCATGCCGAAGCTGCCAGTGAAGTTCGGATCGGGATTGCCGTTTGACAGAAGGTTCGAGTGCTGCACGGTAAACATGTCGAACGCGAGATGTGGACGGAAATTGTTTCCCTCGATGGTCAACGTATCCGCGAGATTGCCGCGCTTCACGGTGACGTGAGCCGTGGGCGTTGGTCCGCCCGGCGCGCTTAGACAAGACAGGAACTTGGAATTGATGTGAAGATCAAAGTCAGTGACGTTCACTTGCGCAGCCGCCGTGCCGAGGGCGAGCATCAGCATCGCAATCGCGGCAGCCGTCTGGAAAATAAACTTGGTGGAAGAAACGCTGGTTTTCGCTGTGAAACGCATTACAGATTGTCTCCTTTAGGTTTTGGACCTAGCTGTGAAAAGTTTTGCGGTTCAGATCCCACGGACAAAACATCCTGAAGAGCCTTGCCGCATGCCGGGACGGGCACTACAATCTGGGCAAATTGAAGTTGCCCCCTCCGTGCAACGGCAAACTACCGAACCAGCTCGGGGAATGTCCTAGGCAAAAAAAAGAAGAATTGCAAAAGAATTCCAAAATTCTTCCAAGCGCGTCCAAGGCATTGGAGACAGGATATTTGTACGATTTCTGCGGTTTCCGCCTGGACCCCGAGCAGCGCCGCCTGCTCTATGAGGGGAAGCCTGTCTCACTCACTCCAAAAGCTTTTGAGCTCCTCCATGTCCTCGTCCAAAGCGGAGGTCGACTACTTACTAAAGACGACCTCATGCGCCAGCTTTGGCCCGACAGTTTTGTGGAGGAGGCCAACCTCACAGTCAACATCTCAGCGTTGCGGAAGGCTCTGGGAGACACGCAGGATGGTCAAACCTTTATCGAGACAGTGCCGAAACATGGCTATCGCTTTATCGCGCCGGTCACAGAGTTGCCGCCTGCAACTTCCCCGCTAAGAGGAGAAAAGCTAGACACCGGTGTCGTTCTCATATCGCCCCCCGGCGAGCCACTCGCTGCACAACAGGCGGGCGCACCTGTCGCGTCTCGACTGTCGTCGACCCGCTGGTTCAGCAGGATCGCGGCTCTCGTTCTGATCGTCGGAATTGCAGCCGGTCTTGCCTTCTGGTGGCATCGCCAGCATTCGCGAGCAGCGACGCTGGATTCACCTAAGCGTCTTGCAATTCTTCCCTTTCACAACCTCCGCCAGGATCCAGACAGTGATTTCCTCGGCTACTCCCTGGCCGATGCCGTGATCACGAAGCTCGGATACGTGCAGGCCTTGCGCGTTCGTCCGTCCTACGCAATCGCCAAGTATCGTAATCAGAATATTGAGATCCCGAAGGCAGCTGCGGACCTGAATGTCGATGCGCTGCTCATGGGCAACTTCATTCGCGATGGCGACGACCTGAGAATTACCTGCCAGTTGGTAGAGGCTTCGACTGAGAACATTCTCTGGCGCGGTGCTTTCGACTTGAAATACGACAAGCTCCTGACGGTTCACGAAAATGTCGCGCAGGAGATCGTCAAGGGTTTGGAGCTGAACCTTTCTCCTTCGGAAGCCGAACGTCTTCGTCCCGAGAAGCCCATCGATCCGCTGGCTTACGAGTATTACTTGCGCGGAGTCGACCTCTACTCGCGCAATCTGTTTCCAGTCGCCATCAAAATGCTCGAGAAGTCGGCAGAAATTGAACCGAACTACGCGTTGACGTGGGCCTATCTTGGCCGCTCATACAACGCAAACGCTTCATTCCAGTTTGGTGGACGCCAGGACTACGAAAAGGCGCGCACCGCCTTTGAGAAGGCACTCTCCCTGCAGCCGACCCAAATCGAAGCCAACGTCTATATGGCGAATTGGCTGACAGACACAGGGCATGTTGAGCAGGCGGTTCCACTCCTGCGCTCCGCGCTGAAAACCAATCCTGACCACGCCGAACTTCATTGGGAACTTGGTTACGCTTATCGCTTCGCCGGCATGTTGCAAGAGTCGGTCACCGAGTGCGAGCGCGCCCGCGAACTGGATCCGGGAGTGAAGATCAATAGCTCTGCGCTGAATGCGTACCTCTATCTCGGCGAGTACGACAAGTTTCTCCGAAGTTTACCCAACAACAACGAAGCGGCCTTCGTGCAGTTCTATCGCGGGTTCGGCGAGTACCACGAGAAGAAATACTATGACGCGGCAAAGAACTTCGACCGTGCCTTTGAACTCGATCCCCAGCTGCTTCAGGCGCAGGTGGGAAACGCTCTAAGTTCGAGTATTGCCGGCAACAATGCGAAGGGATTGGCGATGCTTCTCGAGGCAGAGCAGAGAATCCAGGAACGGGGAGTAGGCGACTCCGAGGCAATTTACAAAATTGCTGAGGCGTATGCGGTTCTTGGGGACCGCGTCTCTGCAACGCGTGTGCTCCGGCACAGCATCGAAAGCGGCTTCTTTGCGTACCCTTATTTTCAGAAAGATCCACTGCTCGACAGCTTACGTACCGACGAAGAATTCTCACGCTTGATGACGATCGCGCAGAACCGTCAGCAGGAATTTCAGAAGAAATTCTTCTAGCGTGAATGCCAGTCAGGAAGGACTTCTACCCTTTCTCAGGCCGAAGGCTGATCCTTTCGCCACGCGCGCACGTTCGCTCCGTAGAGCACGATGCAGAATAAATTGGCCAAAATAAATCCCAATTGCTCGGTCCTCACTCCGATCACACAGATGATTGCGCTATTCACAGCTGCCAAAACCCAGCCTTCCCAACAACGCCGCCCAACCAGAACCGTGGATACGATCGTTAGAACACAAGAGACGAAGTCAAGCCGCACAGATGGAACCTCCCGAACAGCATTGTGCCGCACCTAGCCTCATCCCTATGTGATGTTCGACACTTTGTGCCATGACGGAGGTAACGAGTGCGGCACCGCGCAGTCATTGCGACCCAACCTGGTGACCGGCCTGTTACTATTTTCTGCTTTGCATTACAAAAGCTTCCGAACCCGGGGTGAGAGATGAAGAATAATCGCAATTGGCTGCCGGCCGTTTTCGTCCTCGTTGCCACTGTGCATCTCGTAGCGGCAGACAATGCAGATGCAGTCGACGAATACGTCCGCTCCGAAATGGCGAAGCAACACATTCCGGGATTAGCGCTACTTGTTTCCCGGGATGGGCACCCGATCCGCACCCAAGGCTATGGGTTCTCGAACGTGGAACTGCAGGCGTCGGTCAAGCCTGAAAGCATCTTTCAATCAGGATCGGTCGGCAAGCAATTCACCGCTACCGCCGTCATGATGCTCGTCGAGGAAGGCAAAGTCGGACTCGAAGATCCTCTGACGAAGTATTTCCCCGACGCGCCCGACACCTGGAAGCAAGTCACCGTTCGCCAACTGCTCAGCCATACTGCCGGATTCGGTGATTATCCCAAAGACTTCGATATGCGGAAGGACTACACCGAGGAGCAGGAGATCAAGATTGTCGAAGGCGTTCCCCTTGCTTATCCTCCCGGCACGAAGTGGGAGTACAGCAACCTGGGATATCTCACGCTCGGAGTTCTGATTCACAAAGCAAGCGGCAAGTTCTATGGAGATTTCCTGCACGAGCGCGTCTTTGAGCCGCTCGGCATGAACTCTACGCGGATTATCAGCGAAGCCGACATCGTGCCCAATCGTTGCGCCGGATATCGTTTGGTCAAGGGCGAATTGAAAAACCAGGAATGGGTTTCGCCCACGGTGAACACTACCGCAGACGGCAGCCTCTATTTTTCGATCCTCGATCTGGCGAAGTGGGATGCGGCCCTCTACACTGAAAAGCTCTTGAAGCGCTCCAGTCTCGATCAGATGTGGACCGTTGCGAAGTTGAATAACGGGCAGCCGAATTCGGGCAAATACGGTTTCGCGTGGTTTATTGACGACCGTGATGGTCATCATGTCGTCGAGCATGCCGGCGCGTGGCAGGGCTTCGAGACGCAGATCTCCCGATACGTCAATGACAAGCTGACCGTGGTCGTGCTCACGAATCTGGCCGAGGCAAAACCGAAGAACATCGCTCATCACATCGCTGAAATGTACCTATCGGGCAAGGTGCAATAGCACACCCCCGGCTTGGCATCCATGCTGCTCGAATGGTGATAAGGTGCTTCCTTGACATCACCGGCGATCGCGACTTCGTCCCCTGCCTCAACACGCTTGTCATGGCGCTGGCTGGCATTAATATTTGCCGTGGCTCTAGCTGCGCGTATCTACTATGCCGAACGGCTCTTCTTAAATCCAGATGAAGCCTTGCACTACTTGTTGGCGGTGCAACCATCGATCGCCGAGGCGTACAAAGCGTCGCTTACAACTGCGCATCCTCCCCTTCTGATTCTGTTTCTCTACTACTGGCGCGCTCTTGGACATTCTGAGTTCATATTGCGTCTGCCGCAGATCGCCGCCGGACTGCTTTTTTGCTGGACCGCTTTCCATTGGATCACGCGCGTCGCAGACGAAGAAACGGCCAGACTTGCTCTTCCGCTGCTGTTGTTTGCTCCGCCGTTAATCTCGCTCTCGGGCGAAGTTCGGCAATACTCGTTTCTGTTGCTTTTCATCTCTGTCGCGCTTTACTGCTTTCAGCGAGCAGTGGGTGAAGACTCTGTGAGCTGGATGACGGCATTCTCTGTCGCCATCTATCTCGCCCTCCTGGTCCACTACTCCGGGCTGTTTTTAACTCTGGCGATCGGCATTTACGCGGTGGTTCGTTGGGTAATAGGCCGTCCAGGCTGGCGAATTGTGGCGACATGGGCGCTCGGGCAAGCCATCGCTGCGGGTATCGCTCTGTTCCTATATCGAACGCATATCGCGCTGGTCAAAAAAAGTGGTCTCCCACAGAACATCGCCGACACCTGGCTGCGTAAGTCGATCTATCACGCGGGCGAAATTAACCCTGTCTGGTTCATCATTCGCGGCGCTATTCGCTTCTTCCACTTCCTCTTTGGAAATGGGGCGATTGGAGCGATCGCGCTGATTGTCTTCCTCGTCGGATTGACTCTATTGCTGTCAGGCCGCCCGAGGTCGGCCGGATGTCAACTATCACCTCGCGGCTTGGGACTTCTCCTTGTACTTCCATTCTTATGCGTGATCGCTGCCGCGATAGTCGGTGTTTATCCTTTCGGCGGCACCAGACACGATGTCTTCCTCGCTCCGTTCGCTATCGTCGCGATTGCTGTTGCCATCGCCGCATGGAAGCCGAGAAGAGCCTGGGTTCGAACCGCGCTCGTACTTGTGGCTCTTCTGGTATCAAATGTGTTCTTGTCACCGTCAGGGCCATTCATTAAATTGCGCAACCAGACCAGGGCCGAGATGCGCGACGCAATCGCAACTTTGCGTTCTAGCGGTACACGCGCGATCTTCACCGACTATCAAGGGGGACAATTGCTGAGCTACTACCTGTGCGATCAGTCGGCAGTGCAGCTTTCCCTTCCTCCCTACCAGCCTTTAACTCGAACCTCCTGCGGCCGCCAAACAGTGATCGCGACCTCGCCAGACATCTGGATCTTCCATGCCGATGACTTCCCTGTCGCGCTGCAAAACGCGGCACATTCGTACCCGCAAGAGGCTCTCTCCGAACTTCTGACTTTTCAGGCTGGATGGGATGTCGACAAGGAGAACGATCTGGTGCGCGTCTTCCAGGCGATGGGATGTTCTTCGCCGCTCAGGTTCGGCCAAAATATTCTGGTTTGCGGTGTGAATCCGCAGCTCAATGCGCCTCGGTAAGTCCTTCGGCAAAAAAAAGGCGGCGCAATGCCGCCCCTTCTCGCCTTCCTAGATTGATCTAGATCTTTTCCCCTACGCTCTTTGCCTGGGTGAAGAGGTACAGATAGTCTGGCCCGCCCGACTTCGAATCGGTTCCAGACATATTGAAACCGCCGAATGGATGTGCGCCAACCATCGCCCCGGTGCATTTACGGTTCAGATAGAGATTGCCGACATGGAAATCGCGTACTGCTCGTTTCAGCTTTTCGCGCGAATTCGAATAGACCGCCCCCGTCAATCCGAACTCGGTGTCGTTCGCAATTTCCAAAGCATGGTCGAAGTTGCGTGACTTGATCACTGCCAGCACCGGACCAAAAACCTCTTCCTGCTCGAGCTTCGACTTCGGGGGGATGTCGGCAATGATTGTTGGCTGAATGAAGTAGCCTTCACCGGCGTTCGTAGCGCGGGCCCCGCCAGTTATCAGACGCCCGTCCTTCTTTCCGATCTCGATGTAGTTCAATATGTCTTTCATCGAGCCTTCATTGATCACGGCTGCCATGTTTGCATTCTCGGCCGGATCGCCCACATTAATCCGTTCAACGCGTGTTTTCAGCTTCTCCAGGAATTTGTCGTAGATGCGCTCATCGATAATCGCGCGCGAGCACGCGGAACACTTTTGACCCTGGAAACCGAATGCCGCCGCGGCCACGCCCTCAACTGCGGAATCGAGATCGGCGTCAGCATCGACGATGATCGCGTCCTTCCCACCCATCTCAAGAATCGTCCTCTTGATCCAGACCTGGCCCGGTTGCTGACGAGCTGCCGACTGGTTGATGTGGAGACCAACTTCGCGCGATCCTGTGAACGCGATAAAACGTGTCTTTGAATGCGAGACAATCGCATCGCCGAAGGTGGCTCCGCCGCCGGGGCAGAAGTTCACTACGCCCTCCGGCATGCCTGCTTCCTCGAGCAGTTCGACGAACTTCGCGGCAATCGTCGGAGAGTCGCTCGACGGCTTCAGAATAACCGTGTTCCCACTCACGATCGACGCCACTGTCATCCCCGCCATAATGGCGCACGGGAAATTCCACGGAGGAATCACAGCCCCCACACCCAGTGGGATGTACATCAGGTGATCGCGTTCACCCGGCAACTGCACTGGCGTCTCAGCCTTCGCCAGACGCAGCGCCTCTCGGCTATAGAATTCACAAAAGTCAATCGTCTCGGCGATATCGGCGTCCGCCTCCGCCCAGTTCTTCGAGACTTCAAACACCAGCCACGACATGAATTCGAACTTGCGTTCGCGCAGCAGGTCGCCTACGCGGAACAGTAACGACGCGCGCTCTTCCACCGAGGTTCGGCTCCACGTCTCAAAAGCCTTCAGCGCGGCATTCATGGCCGGCTCGACGTGTTCCTTGCCAGCCTTCTGATGGATGCCGATCACCTGCGACGGCTTCGCGGGATTCAGTGAGCGGATCTTGTCCGTCGTCCGGACGCGCTTTCCCCCGATGATCAGGTCGTACTCTCGGCTCAGCTGTCCGCGCACTTTTTCAATCGCAGAACGCATTTTGCGGGCGTTTTCTTCGCGGGAGAAATCGACAAACGGCTCGTTCTTGAATGCGCCTTCGTGCAAGTTGACAAGCAGGCGTGGCGGGGCTTCCATAGTTGCCATAAAAGTGATCCTTTCAGTCCGGGAGCTTGGAGTGCAGGCTTCTTTCCTGTGTAATTTTACACCTACGCGAACTGGGTTTCCGAACGCTGGGTCAGGGCTTTGGGACAGGCTCAAGTGAATGTACGGCGGTAGCTGGATCGGGTACCGCGGCCTCGTGCGCCACGATCTTCCACTCGCCAGCGATCTTCTTAAGGACAACCAGGTTCACTCCAAAAGCTTTCTGGCCTGCGTTTGTCGACTCGTAGCGATCTACCGTATA
>Ga0126383_10000021_pt1 | contig 80140 bp, 108 predicted proteins | sample PanSoiMetPlot_35_FD_96882 | JGI IMG/M metagenome (GOLD analysis project Ga0126383, IMG submission 96882) | Tropical forest soil microbial communities from Panama - MetaG Plot_35 | ecosystem: Environmental > Terrestrial > Soil > Tropical forest > Bulk soil | place: Panama | collected 2016-02-17 | reverse complement strand
GACAGGTTCCTGGTCAGGCAGCACCGAGGTGTGTTGTCCCACGACCAGCATCTCTATGCACCACCTGCGCACACTAACTGCCGGTGCCGAATAGTGCCTGAGTCAGCGATCCGGCACGGCATCATCACCAGGACGGCGCGGTTCGCCAACGACAGTGGCCGAGCCAGGTTGACAAGTCGAGTTGAGGACATCATCGAGCAAGGGCCGGAGTGGACACATGCAGCTGGCTGACACCATCGAGCAGATCGACCTTGCCATTGACCGTGCCGAGGCAGAAGAACGACCAGGCGCGCAACTCACTGTGTTTCGTGACGAACTGCTCCCTCCGCTCAAGCTGCTGATGCGGACATTGAAGAGCGTCGTTCCACCGGCTTTGCTGATCCAGTCGATGAGTGACCGCTGACCAGACAGCTCGACGACGATCAGGGCATGGATGCCAGCACTGCGGTGGTGAAGCTGCACGAGATCGACCCGCAGTTCCGCGCGCTGTGCGCCTCCTTGTACCCCGGGCTGGACGCGCGCGAAGTTGCCGGGGCTGTTTATGGAGACATGAGCAAGGCCAACCCCGATGGCAGTGAAGCACACGCGCCCAGCCCGGTTTGGCGCAATGGTCGCGGAGCAGCTCGTGGTCGTGGACGCAAGCGCCACCACACGGATGTCAAGTCCGTCCAGGTCGTCAATACCCAGCGCGGCATCCGGAAGCAGACCCCGCAGCAGAAGCGGAACAAGCGCCTGGCCATTGCTGGTCTGGGCGCTAGTGGTGTGGCGACAGTGGGCGGACTACATGCGCTCAAGACCACGGTTGCCAACGAGAACCCGATGCGCAGCGCCGCCATCCAGGCGGGCAAGGGCAGCAAGACAGCGATGGGCCTCGCGCGCCGTATCGGCCCTGGAAAGGCAGCTGCTGCCCTGGGTGCAGGATGGGTCGGACTTCATGGCGTAGAGCTGGCCGGTGATGTGCTCGGTATGCGCGCGCAGGCCCGCGAGTTGAAGCAGTCCAAGGCGAAGATTCCGGCTGTCAAGCTGCCCAAACCGCCCAAGCAGCAGCAGAGCACCTTGTTCAAGCACTGGGACCAGGCCGAGCAGATGATCGTGAAGGCGGTCCAGGACGGCAGGCTGAGCAAGGACGAAGCCCTGGTGCTCGGGCGCGAGGTCTACACCGAGCTGATGAAAGCCGAGACCAAGACCATCCAGCAGGCGCAGCGCGGTGCCGATCGTGCGGTGCGCTCCGTGGCCAAGGAAGGTCTGCAGGGCATTACCTCCTCCAAGCTGGCCATGCTCAAGGCACCCAAGATCGAGCCGGTGGCTGTCGGCGCACAGCAGTCCGGCAAGCAGACCGTGTCCAACCCCACCGGCAAGAAGAAGACCAAGGTCAGCAACCCCAAGGCCAAGGGCGTCTCCAAGGGGACAGAACAAGGGGACAGTTCAGAGCACGAAATCCTCATCGAGGGCCAGATCAGCAAGCTGGATGAGGAGAAGATGCAGTCCTTCGGCTGGGCGTCGGTGGTCAAGATCGACGGCAAGACCGTCATCGACAAGCAGGCCGACCTCATCGAGATCGACGACATCGAAGACGCCGCGTACGCCTACGTGCAGACCAGCGGCATCGGTGGCGACATGCACCGCCGGAACGAGGACGGCACTCCGTACCAGGCGAGCACGCTGATCGAGTCCATGGTGTTCACCCCGGAGAAGATCGCCAAGCTGGGGTTGCCCGAATCCATGCCGCAAGGCTGGTGGATCGGCATGCAGCACGAGGACCCGGAAGTCTGGGCCGACGTCAAGAGCGGCAAGAAGAAGGGCTTCTCCATCCACGGCCACGGGCTGCGCGAGGTGGTCTTCGTCGATGGCTAACTTCCAGTGGCGCGGATGGCGCAGCAAGGCGCCCGGCGGTCCTGCGACCAGCATCGTTCCGTGGGACGGCTGGCGGTCCAAGAACGCTGCCGGAGTGGTTACCGGTACCTACCCCTGGAAGGGCTACCGCAGCAAGGCGGTCGGACGAGCAGGCGCTACGTATCCCTGGGCGGGCTGGCGCGGCAAGGCGGCAGGCGGTACCGGCACGCAGCCCTGGGTTGGCTGGCGTAGCAAGCAGGCCGGTGCGGGCACCTTGATCGGAGGCGGCTGATGCAGGCTGACCTGTCCGAGGACGACATCCGCCATCGGTTCGCCTTCCATGCCGCGACCACCGAGGAGAAGCGCATGGAGCACAGCTCGGTGCGCCAGCTCCTGATGGGCATCGCGCTGGACCTGGGCGTGCGGCTGCCGCCCGGGCGGGAGAAGGCACTGGCCATCGGCAAGTTGGAAGAAGCCATGTTCTGGGCCAACGCCGCCATCGCCCGGATGCGGGAGGACTGATGCCCTTCCAGAGCCGGGCGCAGCAGGGCTGGGCGTTCGCCCAGGGAATGCCGTTCGCGCACGAGTGGGGCGAGAAGACCAAGGCTGCCGGTGGCTTCGAGGGGCTGCCCCAGTACAAGCACGGTCGCCCCAAGAACCCACTGCCCAAGAGCCCTTATCGCAAGAAGCGCAAGCGTGTGCGTAAAGCCTTCAACCCGAACGAGACATCGCAGCAGCGCATGCAGCGTCGCCAGCGCCAGGTGCAGGCGGGCATCATGCTCGGCGCCTCGGTTCCCGCCATCATGGCGTTGCGCAGCGGGCGTGCGGCCAATGTCGCCGGTTTCGCCGGTCGCGCAGAGGAGCAGGCTCGCCAGGCCAGCAGGCAGTTGCACCACGCCGCCACCGGCATCGCGCTCGGCGGCCTGGCCGGTGCCGTGGGGGTGGCTCCGGTTCCCCGGCTGGCAGGACGCAAGCCGCGCACCCCGCTCACCCCCAATTCCGCCAAGCGCTACGCCAAGCCCAAAATGCGCCGCAACTACACCAACAGCGGGATCGGCAAGAGCGACACCCTCGACGGCTTCGGCGTGGACCGTCCCGATCTCTTTAGCAAGGCGTACACCCCCAAGACACGGGAGCGCGCCGAGCACTACGGGCGGATGTCCGGTGCCACCGCCACGCTGGGAGCCACCGCCGGAACCATCGGCGCCGGGGCGGGAGTCGTCGGCCACCTGGAGCGCAAGGGCCACGATCCGATGGGCTTCGCCCACCCGGCGTTCGGCAAGCCGCTCAAGGGTGCGGCTCGTACTGCAGCGCTCGCGCCTAATGTTGCCGGGCACATGTGGCAGGCCAAGGCGGGCGGCGCGCTGGCCGGAGCCGGACTGGGACTGGCCGGTGCCTACAAGTACAAGCAGCGCAAGGCACAGGTCGCAGCTGGCGCGCGCCGCAAGGTGATCGGCAAGGCACTGACACCACAGCGCAAGAGACAGGCCGGTGATGTCGCGCTGGGCACAGCAGCCGCCGGGACCAGTGCTGCGGCGCTCGCTGGCGGCATGAAGGTGTCCCACATCATGAGCAGAGATGCCAGCCAAGTGGGACGCGAAGGGCTGCTGGCGCACCACCTGATCGCCGGGCACAAGCTGTCGGTGGCTACCGGTGGGGAGAAGTGGGCCACACCAGGTGAACTCAAGCGCGCCAAGGCAACCCGTGCCCTGGGTGTGCGGGTGATGGGTGTGAAGAAGCCAGCGGCACTTGCGGCAGCAGGAACCGCCGCTGCCGGTGGCGCCGGGTTGTACGAGCTGGGTCGGCACGCAGTGGCGAGCAGGAGAAGGGCACACACATGACCACACTCGATGCGTTCGGCGTTGACCGACCCGACCTGTACGGCGAGGTTGAGAAGCGCTTCGTCAGTGCGAAGGAGCGCGGTCGGCTGCACGAACAGGGCCACGCCATGGCACCGCTCAAGGGCGCTGGCAACAAGGGCCGCTACCCGATCAAGAACAAGGCTGACCTGGTCAATGCCAAGCGTGCGCTCGGTCGGGCCAAGCCGTCCACCCGTCCCGCCGTACGGCGACACATCAACGCCGAGGCCGCGAGGCTGGGTGCGCCCAAGCTCGGCCAGACCAGCAAGCGGTTGACCGTGGAGCTGGTGAACAAGGCCGAGCAACCCGGTGTCAGCCGCGCCCGCAACCAGCTCGGTGTCGGCACCAGCTTCGTTGACCTCTACCGATTCGATCGTCCGGGTCGCAGGCTGACCGGCGCCGACTTCGAGAAGGCACAGCCGTTCACGCCGAAGCAGCGCCACACCGCGACCGCGTTCGGGGCCGGTGCCCTGGGCGGTGCTGCGGTGACCCAGGCACCCAAGCTCAACCGCCCGCCGCTTCGGCTCGGCACCCGGCTCAAGACGGGCTTCTCGGCCGCCAGGTCAGTTCCCAAGGCGTGACGAGACAGCGCAGAAACACTGATGTCGAGATGAGACGCGCTACCAGGCTCAGCCAGATGGTGATCGACGAGGTCAGCCACGTCGATAAGGACGCCAACGGCCACGCTCAGACGCTGATCACCAAACGTGACGACCCGGAGGGGCATATGCCACCTGTAGCAGAGGACGAGCAGACCTTCTCCGTAGAGGACCTGGTCTATGACGACGAGGGCAACGCCTATCTCCCGGTGGACCTCGGTGAACTCGGCGAGGAAAACCAGAGCACCCCGGACGAGCCCGAGGACGAGAACCAGGAGAGCCCTGAGGACGACGAGGCCGAGGCCCAGAAGCAGGCCGACCTGGTGCTCGCCAAGCTCTCCAAGGCACTCGGCGACGACGAGCGCAACGAGGCGGTGGCCGGTGCCTACGGCCAGATCGCCAAGCTGCAGAAGCGCGCCGAGCGGGCCGAGCTGGTGGCGAAGCAAGAGCGCGATCTGCGGCTGACCCGCGAGTACATCGCCAAGGCCGCCGAGTACCGGCTCCCGGTGCCGCCCGACGTGCTCGGCCCGGTGCTCAAGCGCTGCTCCGAGGCGCTGTCGAAGGAGGACTGCACGGTCCTCGCGCAGTGCCTGGAGGCGGCGGAGGGTCCGGCGGAGTTCGACCCGTACGCCGAGATCGGCAAGGCCGGTGGTGGTGACAACACCGACGTCCTGACTGCGGTGGACGCGGCGGCGGAGGAGCTGTTCAGCAAGGGCGTCGAGGCCGGGACCGGCTTCACCCGCGAGCAGGCCATCGCCAAGGTGTTCGCCGAGAACCCGGGCGCCTACGACGAATACCTGCGCGACCGGCGCGCGCTGGGCCGCTGAGGAGGTAGACGATGGCCTACGAAGAGAGTCTTCGCTCGATCTCCCTGGACTCGGACGCCACGATCGGCATCTACACGGGTGTCCCGGGGCTTCCCGGTTCGGCCAGCCCGAACTCCGGCAAGCAGTACTACTTCGTGAAGCTGACCGGAGAGCGCACGGTGGGGCTCTGCAGCGCGACCACGGACTTCCCGGCCGGAATCCTGCAGAACAAGCCGCAGACCGTCGGCGCTGCGGCCCAGGTGGGGTTCGCCGGGGTCTCGAAGGTGGTGGTGGGCGCAGGCGGTGCGATTGCCGCAGGCAACCGGGTAGGACCCGACACCGCTGGTGCCGCAGCAGTCAACGCTGCCGGTACCGCAGTGGCTCTGGTCTCCGGCGCCATCGGCGCGGTCATCGAAGTCCTGCTGGTGAACTGAGATCACGAGGAGTGAGCAATGCCCAACCCGAGCCAGAGTGATCTCCACGTCAACACTCCGCTGACGAACATCAGCGTCGCGTATATCCAGGACGCCTCGAACTTCATCGCTGACAAGGTCTTTCCCAAGGTCAGCGTGAACAAGCAGTCCGACCTGTTCTGGAAGTACAGCAAGTCCGACTGGAGGCGCACCGACGCGCAGCGCCGGGCCCCGTCCACCGAGACGCCGGGTGTGGGCTGGAAGGTCACCACGGACAGCTACTTCGCGCACATCTACGGTGTGCACAAGGACATCGACGACCAGCTGCGGTCCAACGCGGACAGCAACTTCTCACTCGACCGCGACGCCAGCCTCTTCGTCACCAACCAGCTGCTGCTGCGCCGTGACATCGACTGGGCCAACACCTACTTCAAGTCAGGTGTGTGGGGCACGGACATGACCGGTGTCGTGTCCGCCCCGACGGCGGGCCAGTTCGTGCAGTGGGACCAGGCCGGGTCGGACCCGATCATGGACCTCACCACCGCGATGGTGACCTTCCGCGAGCAGACCGGCTACTCGCCCAACACGCTCACATTGGGCGCGATGGTGCTGCAGGTGCTGCGCAACCACCCGGACATCCTGGACCGCATCAAGTACACCCAGCGCGGTGTGGTCACCGAGGACCTGCTGGCCACGCTGTTCGGCGTGGACCGCATCCTGGTGGCCTACGCGAGCCAGGCGACCGGCCCGGAAATCAACGACGCGACGGCCCAGGACGCTGCCGCGACGTACGCCTACATCGCCAACAAGAAGTCGGCGCTGTTGACGTACTCACCCGGTGCGCCCAGCCTGATGACCCCGTCGGCCGGGTACACCTTCACCTGGTCCGGCTACTTCGCGGGCAACGCCGAGGGCATCCGGATCAAGACGTTCCGGATGGAGCCGATCGCCAGCGATAGGGTCGAGGGCGAGCTGACCTACGACATGCGCAAGGTCGGCGCGGACATGGGTGTCATGTGGAACGGCTGCATCGCGTGAGGTTCTGATGGGTGACATCATCCGGGCGCGCAAGTACTTGAAGATCGGTGCGCAGACCGTTGCGCCCGGCACCGACGTCACCGCGCAGGCGGTGCAGTGGGACCACCTCGCGGCCTGGATTCGCTCCGGGCGGCTCGTGGTCACCCAGACCCTGACGCACTACCAGTTCCGCGCCAAGCAGAACATCCCCGAGGCGACCGAGACCCCGTACGCCCGCAAGCCCTACAAGTCGCACCGTCCCGGCGTCCTGGACGTGGCCAAGCGCTACGCCAAGGCGGTAGCCGCGACCGGCGCCACCGCAGGCATCCCCGGCGCCTTCACCCCGGCCGGAGCCCGACTGCCTGCCAGCCCCAGCACGATGGCGGGCATCACGGCCAGCCCCGCGACAGCGTGGACTGTCGGACAATACGTACAGACGGCTACCTTGGGCAGCGCCGGTCAGGTGCACTGGTCGGGTAGCGCATGGGTTGCCGGACCAGCCTGAGGAGACCGACATGACCGAATCAGACGAGAGCGTGACGGCCGGTATCGAAGCTGCGGTCACCGCTGGTGCCGCGCCCAGCTACGACTCCGACGCGCTGACGCTGTCGCGCAGCGGCGAGGTGACGCTCAAGCCCGCGCCGATGACCCAGTTCGCCCAGGCGGCATTGTCCGGCGTCGAGCCGGTGATCCCGGAGGACCTGGACGTCGGCGACCTGCCCGAGGTCCGTGAGCTGCCCGAGGGCATCATCGTCGGCTATGCCGGGAAGGGCGCCGACGCCGAGACGCTCTACCTCGGAGGCTCGGGGGGGTAACCGGGTCGGCGGAGCCCGAAGTCCCCGCCGCTGACCCACTGATCCCACCCGAGGGGACGATCGCCCTGGTCCTCGCCTGGGTCGGGGAGGACACCCAGCGCGCCCAGGCGGCATACGATGCCGAGGTGGCACAGTCGATTCCGCGCAGCACGTTACTTGATCAGCTGGAGCGGCTGGGGGCAGAGTGACCAGCGCCAGTGGCAGCGCAGTGGTCGCGGTCTCGGCCACGGGCCGAGCCACCGGCACCTTCACCTATTCCGGGAATCCGTCCAGCTCGCCGCTGGATGCGGTGCGCTTCCTCGTCGGTGACACCAATCCAGCGGCGTACTTCCTGACCGACGACGAGATCAGCTTCCTGATCACCGAGTTCACCCCGCCTCCCCCGGCGCAGCCCAACGTGCCCGAGGCCGCCGGAGCCGCCGCAGAAGCCATCGCCGCCGAGCTATCGCGTGAGGTGACCTACTCGGCGGACGGTGTGAGCGTCTCGGCCGACACGCTGGCGGCCAAGTTCTACACGGTCGCCGAGAAGATCAGGACGCTGGGCCTGCGCAGTGACGTGGTGGCCGGTCCGGACTTCGGCTGGGGCGGGCCCGGCGGTGCCATGTTCGCCGAGACCTACGACGCGAGCCTGCGTCCGCTCACATTCTCGGTCGGCATGCACGACAACTACCGTGCCGGGCAGCAGGACTTCCCGCCGCCGGGAGCGTTCTACGGCTACTGGGGCGAGTACTACTGGTGGCCGGTGGGCACCTATTCGGCCGAGGTCGCCGGACAGGTGCGCGAGATTCTGCGGGTGGCGCGGGAGGCCGCGCAGCCGAAGGCGCTGCAAGGGGAGCGATGAGCACCCCCGGTCAGCCGGTGGACGACACCCTGCCGCCGGTCGTCGTCAGCCCGTACGCGCGCAACTACGCCCGGCTGCACGCGGGCGCGCACATGTACTACACCGTGCTGATCGTGCGCATGGCGAGCCCGAGCTTCAACTCGTCCACCGGGATGATGGCCGCCGCCGAGAAGCGCCAGATTTACCTGGGCCCGGCGCGCATCTGGACCGTCTCCGGCCCTCAGGTGCTGGGCATCGGCGAGGACGCCATGGTGTTCTCCACCACCTACGTCTCGATCCCGTGGGGCACCAGCCCGATCCCGAACACCGACGACATCGTCACCGTGCAGAGCTACGACCCGCACCCCGGCTACGGCGACCCGGAACTGGTGGGGCGTGTCTACCGGGTCCTGGACGTCGAGCTGGGCGGGCAGATGTATGCGGCACGGCGCATGCAGGTGACCGGCATCCAGCCTTCGGCGGCCTGGGGACCGGACGCGCTGCAATGACCGCCGCCTACGTCGATCTGGTGGAGCTGTCCACCCGGTTCGCGGCAGCAAGCGGACAGGAGTTCACCAAGGCCGCCGGGCAGGTGGTGGAGAGCTACGCGCAGGAGGTCGCGCAGCTCGCGGAGAGCTTTGCGCCCGTGAAGACCGGCCGGTTGCGCCAGTCCATCACCATCAACAAGGTCGATCAGCTCACCGCCGTCGTGGGCCCACAGGTGTTCTACGGCACCTTCATGGAGTTCGGCACCGCGACGCGCGGCGAGTTCGGCGGCAGCACATACGAGATCAGGCCCAGGAAGCCCGGGGGCTACCTGCGCTTCCAGGTCGGCGGCCGGGTGGTCTACACCAAGTTGGTGCATCACCCAGGCGTGCCGCCGCATCCCTACATGCGCCCGGCGGTGGAGCGCATCGTCACTCCGTTCGGCCAAAGCCTGGCCGAGCTGGGCGGTTCCTATGTCGTGTACGGGCCGAACGCTCCCGCCAGCAGACCGACGAGGAGCCTGATGTGAGTGTGACCGTGACCGGACTCGGACCGTCACCGCAAGCTGCTTCAGTGCCGAACATCCTGCACAGGCGCGAATTAACAGATCATCTGTTAACCGTGCTCCAGGGCACCAACAAGCCGGTCGGCGATGCGGTCTCTCCGGCTGGTGGTGGGTGGGACGGACCGCCCAACGAGAACGGTTCCAACTTTGTCCCGTATTCGGTGCTCTTCCCGGGCGCGTCCACGGTGAGCAACGGGCCGTTCTGTGACACCCAGGCGGACTGGCAGGTCGTCTACCAGGTCTCCAGCTTCGGGGTGTCGCGCTCGCAGTGCGAGTGGATGGGCGACCTGGCGCGGGCCAGCATCGTGGCCACCCAACGCACGCTGATTCAGCTGGGCAGTGACCAGTTTCGAGTGCTGCAGGCGCGCGAGACTTTGATCGGGCCCGTTGCACGGATGGATGTCGTTGAGCCGTCGTACTTCGGACAGACGGATTCTGTGACGTTGTGGATGAGCAAGGAGCTGTGAGATGACCGAGACCGCACCGGCTGCAGACCAGACCCAAGTAACAGCGGCCGACCAAGGTGGCCAAGGCGGCGGTGAGGAGGTCGGCACCCTGGTCACGTCCGCGACCTCCTACAAGCTCAAGAGCAGCACCCTGCCGGGAACCCCGGTGACCACCGTCATCGGCGCACAGGCCAACACCTTCTGGACCGGGAGGGGCTGGGCGGCAGGATTGGCCGGTGATGTGATCACCCCGCAGGACACGGCCAACCCGCTTCCTCCCAAGCACATGACCATCAGCGGCACTCCGCCTACGGGATTTGCCGGGGCAGCAGATGTTGTCCAGGTAGCAGCCGTCACCAACATGGGGGCGGTACCGGTCTGGCAGGGCAAGGGCTGGACCTGACGGGTGACCTGACGGCGCTGGTGGAATCGAAGCAGAGCGTCAGCCTAAGGAGTGGAGCATGTCGCGTCTGATTCCGAACGAACGGACTTGGGTTGGCTTCGCTCTGGCGGTCGCCAACATTGACGCACCGGCCTCGGCCGAGGTGACCGGCGCGGTCGATCTGACCTGTTTGATCATCTCGCTGAATGCCTCGGCGACGGGCAACACGGTGCCCACCCCGGCATTCTGCTCACTGTTCGAGACCTCGGTGCCGGGCACGTCCACCGCGACCTTCACGGCGGACTTCTACCGCGACGACGACACCACCGCCAGCGGTGACGCGGCCTGGAAGGTGCTACCCCGTGGCCAGCGCGGCTTCTTCATCATCAGCAGATTCGGCGGCAAGGGCGCGAACAACATGCCCACCACCGGAGACCACTGTGAGGTCTGGCCGGTCTACATCGTGTCCCGGGCCATGACCAACATGGCGTCCAACACCGCGATGACCTTCACCTGCACCGCTTCGGTACCGCAGGTGCCATCCGAGGATGCTGTCGTCGGTACGTGACCAGGGGTTACAGTCGGGGCGGCCGGACCCGGCCCGGCCACACGCCACCCGGTTGCAGATCGACGTAGTATCCCCCCGGCTACCGACATCCACGGTCGGGTATCACCCACGGATGGGTCGGGTCTGGTCCCGATCCTTGTGTTCTGTCCGGGAGCACCGATACTGCGGCCATGCCAGGAAGCGTGCGCATCCCGCAGCAGAAAGAGGTCCTTGCTGCCCAGAACGAGCAGCGCGAGGGCAGCCGCCGGGCGACCTTCGACGATCTTGTCAAGAAGAAGCACCGGGAGCGCGAGGTCACCATCACGCTGCCCGGCGACGCTGGCGAGGATGTCAAGGCCACGATCCTGCTGCGGGCGCTGGGCGCGCGCGAGTACGACAAGCTCCTGACGAAGCACCCGCCGAACACCGAGCAGAAGGGCAACGGCGCCAGCTACAACATCGACACGTTCGGGCCTGCCTTGATCTCCCGGGTGTGCATCGACCCGGAGATGAGCGAGTCCGACGCCAACCAGCTCTGGACCTCGGACGACTGGAACCGTGGCGAGGTGATGAGCCTGTTCAGCGCGGCTGTAGATATCTGCAACCAGGGGCTGGACATCCCTTTTACCGTGCTCGGCTGAGGTACGACGGCCTGTTCTACGTGCAGATGCGGTTCTGCAACCAGGTGGGCATGCCGCACTCGGAGTTCATGGAATGGGAGCAGGAGGACCAAGCCAAGGCCATCGCCTTCGTCTTCGAGGATGCCGAGCGGTGCCAGATGTGCGGCACCGCCGAGTGGGAGTGGGAAGAGAACCGCCGGGCCTATGAGCCGGTGCTCTCGACATGTTGGGGCTGCTACTACAAGGAAATAGCCCGTGAGGGCCAGGAGATCGGGCCGGGGGTCACCGTGCGGCTGGAGCGGACGGGCACCCAGGAAGCCGCCAAGCGCTCGGTGCGGATGGCGCGGCTAGAGAGACGTCGCGCCGATGACTAGCCCGGGCAGCTACAACTCGAACGTCGTCCTCACCGCCGACGTCGGGCAGTACCAGCAGTCGATGGGGTCGGCCAACGACACCACGACCACGCTGCTGAACACCCTGGCCAAGCTCAACACCGCATCCGACAACCTGTTCAAGTCGGCCGGGCGCAAGCTGGAGCTGTTCGGCGCGGGCGGCACGGCCACCATCGGCGCTGCCGTGGTCAGCCTGTCCCAGCTCGATGCGCAGCTGACCCGGGTGCGGGCCAGTGCCGCGCTGACCGGCACCAATGTGCCCAACATCGCTGCCGGGCTGCGGACCATGTCGGCGCAGATTCCGGTATCCACTCGGGACCTGGCCACGTTGGCGACCACCATCCAGACCCTGGGCGTACGCGGCTCCAGCGACGTCGTCAAGCTGACCAAGACCTTCGCGCAGCTGGGCGCCTCCGTCGGTGAGGACAGCACCCAGCTCGCGCAGAACCTGATCCAGCTGACCAGGTCCATGGGCCAGGCCATCGACCCGCAGCAGATGACGCGCTATGCCAGCGCGGTCAACGAGGTGACCCAGCAGCTGGGCGTCTCGGCCACCAGCGCCACCCAGTTCGCGCAGGCCATCCAGCCGCTCGGCAAGCTGCTCGGGCTCACCGAGACCCAGCTGATCGGTGTGGCCGGGTCATTCAGCAAGGCTGGTGCCGACGGGTTCGCGGCGGGCAACGCCTTCGCGCGCATCGCCAGCATGATCAGTACCGACGTCCGTACCGGCAACCCGCAGCTCAAGCAGTTCGCCGACATCGTCGGGATGACCACGAGCCAGTTCAAGGCGCTGGTGCAGTCCAAGCCGGACCAGGCGCTCAATGCCTTGTTCAACGCGCTGAACCAGCGGGGCCCGGCGGCACTGGATGTCCTGTCGAGCCTGGGTCTGGACGCGCCGCGCACCATGCAGGCCATTCAGCGGGTGGTCCAGGGCGGCGGGCTGGGCGAGGGCATTACTGCGGCTCAGCGGGGCGCGGCTGACCCGAGCCGGTTGGCCAGATCAGCAGCCGCCGCCTTTGACGACCTGCAGCACAATCTTCGGCAGTTTGCGCAGAACATCCAGAACCTCGTTACCGGCCCGTTTGTGTGGCTGGAGCGTGGCGTCAACCGGGTCGTGGGCGTGCTCAACGAGCTGCTCAAGGTGCTGATCGAGATTGGCAACCTGCCGGGGATTCACCAGCTCATCGAGGCGTTCGGGTCGATCGCTTCGGCTGTGGCGCCCATGGTTGCTGTTGCCGGGCTGTTGCTCGGCATGGTGGGCACCCTGGCCAAGCTCGGCATTCTGTGGACGACGGTCTTCTCCAGGACAGGTGTGTCTGCTGTCACCGGGGTGCGCGATGCACTGCGCGGCACTGCCCGGGATATGGAGGGCGCCGGGTTGATCCCGCGCGGTGCATACGGTGCCGGGCGGTTGATCGGCGGTGGTCTCTATACGGTTGGCGTGCGTCCGGGCGCGGGCGGCGGTGAAGGCGTGGGGTTCGGCGAGCGTGTCGCGGCGCGCGGTGTGCAGGCCGTCACCATGCTCGGCCGGACGTTCTACGTGACCCCGATACAGAACCTGGGCGCAGGACTACGGGCCGCCGCTACGGGAGGGCTGGGTGGAGCGGCGGAACAAGCGCTCTACCGTCCGACGGCCGGAGGTCTTTGGGGCGGGTTGTTCGGTCCGCCTACGAAAACTGGTGAGGCAGCAGCCAAGGGCTTGGACAGCTTCACTGTCGGAATCGAAAAGGCCACTGCAGCTACGGCTGCTAATGCCGGTGCCAATGCTGCTTCGGCCAAGACAACCGGTGCCAAGACCGGGGCTGAGGCTGCCGATACCAAGGCGACCTCTGCGCAGACCGCAGCAAGCGAGCGCGCCACGGTAAGCCTGTCCGAGATGGCTGGTGCCGCTGCTCGTGCGGCCGGGGCCATGGTGGTTCAGGCCGGTGGCGCGGTGGCAGGCGCTGCCGGAGTCGGTGCCCGGGTGGCCGGGCGCGGCCTGATGCGTGCCGGTGCCGGGCTGATGGGTGCACTGGGTGGCCCGTGGGGTATCGGGCTCACCGCTGCGGCTATCGGGCTGCCGTTGGGCATGCAGTTGTTCTCTTCGCTCGCCGGTCGTAACAGGCCGCTGTCCCAGGCCCAGATCGACGCGGCGTCGGGGAGCTTCATCAACAACCTGAACTCGTTCAATACCGTTACTGGCCAGGCCACCCAGTCACTGGATGATCTTAAGAACGCGGCCGGTCAAGCGGCTGTTGCGGTGAGCCCGAAGGGCGGCCCACTCACACCGTTCGGTCCTGACGAGGTCGCGAAGGCGATGGACGCCGCCTTCCAGACCAAGGGCTACGACCCCAGTGCACGGCTGAGCACGGATCAGAAGATCGCGCAGCTGACCCAGACGATCTACACCGAGTTGGGTAAGCCAGGCGCGCAGCCGTTGTCCACCGCCGCCCAGCAGAACCTCCGGATGCAGCTGGAGCGCCTGACCGGTGATGTGCCCCGTGCTCAGCAGCTCTACAACACCATGCAGGCGGCGACCCACAACTTCACCACCGCTTCCACCGACATGAGGTCGGTGTCTCGGGTCTACGCAACGATCGGCCAGCGGTATTCGCAACTCGCATCGCAGGGAGGTGGCCGGGGCGCTCAGATCGGCGGGAGCCTGCTGTTCGATCCGTTGAACGTCCTGGCACGGCAGCAGTACAACGCCCCGGCCGGTGGCGCGGTCGCTACCCAGACCAGGGCGCAGATGCTGGCCCAGCTGAGTGGGATGTTGCAGAACATTCCCGGTGTCAGCCCGGCCCAGATTCAGGCCATGCAGGCTGCTGGCCAGCAGGTGGACGAGCACTCCTTCGACTACATCAAGAAGGACTACTTCAAGAAGATCGCCACGTCGCTCGGGTTCAACGCCAAGGTCGGCGACGTCACCAACATGGGTGATCTGGTCAAGAACGCCTTCGATGCCAACTCCGTCACGGCCACACGCATCTTCGGGCCGAACCGTGGTGCCGGGACCAACTGGAACGATCCTGCCGCGATCCTGCGTATTTCTCAGGCACTGCAGGGCACTCTCGGGGCTGGTGGCCCTGGTGGGCCCCAGAGCCCATTCGCGCAAGCGGGGTTGGCTCAGCTCAATATTCGTCCCGGTACTGGGTTGGCCGGTGCGGTGCTGGGCACGCTGGGCGGGTCGCAGAACCCGCAGGTGCTCACCCAGGCGATCTACGGCACCGCTGCTGCGCTGACCGCTGGTGGTGCGAGCGCGGCACAGGCCCAGAAGGCGCTGTCCGACTGGGCGGCAACAGCCGACATGTCCACCGATGCTGCCAAGCAGTACGCGGCTGCGGTGCAGGACGTCGTCAACCAGATGACCGACCTGCAGCGCTCCACGATGTCGGTGCCGCAGCGGATGGGTGACATCGCGGCCCAGATGGCGACGCTGAACCCGAACGATCCGAACTTCCAGAAGCAGTTCGCCGCGCTGCAGCAGCAGGGCCAGCAGGCGTATGCGTCCGGGGTCCAGATGGCGCAGCAGTACCTGCTCCAACTGGACCAGTTCAACATTCAGAGGCGCCGGGGAGCGGAGGACCTACAACGAACGATGACGCGCGACCGCACTGCGTTCGACTTGCAGGAAACCCGGGCGCGCCAAGACTTCAACACCCAGACCGCGCGCGCGACGGAGGACTTCAACCTCCAACAGCAGCGGTCCGGTCAGGACTTCCAGCGGCAAACGCTGCGTTCCGAGCAGGACTACCACAAGCAGCGGGTCCGTGCTCAAGAGGACTTCAACACGCAGATGCTGTACGGCCAGCAGGACTACCAACGTAGCCGGGCTCGTGCGCAGCGTGACTTCGACTACCAGGAGCAGCAGTACGTCAAGCAAGTAGCACAGACCCTGGACCCGTGGGCGCAGGTGCAGGCCCAGTCGGTGGCCGACGCCACCCAGGTGCTGGCCAATGTGACCCAGCAGAACCAGATGTACGCACGGGCCGGGCAACAGCTCAATGCGCTACGCCGGATGGGCCTGTCTCAGAACGTGATCGACGTGCTGGGCCTGTCTGACCCGAAGAACATCCAGCAGCTGAACCGGTTCTACACCGACATCGCTGCCAATCCGCAGCTGGTGCAGAGCTTCAACAAGTCGATCAAGGGACGGCTGGACTGGACCCAGGGGCTGGCGACGAACAAGTCCTCCACGCAGTGGCGGGACATGGAGCACCAGTTCAACATCGCTGCCCAGGACGCGGCCCAGGACTTCATCACCGCCAATGCGCGCGCTCATCGTGAGTTCGACAAACAGGCGAGGCGCAGCCAGGACGATTTCCAGACGATGCTCGACCGCAACGAAGCCGATTTCCGGCTGCAGCAGGAGCGTGCCGAGGCGGACTTCACCAAGATGCTGGACCGCAACGCTGCCGACTTCAAGAAGCAGACGGAGCGTTCGGAGCACGACTTCGCGGTCCAGATGAGCAATATGCAGGAGGACTACAAGATTTCGATCAAGCGTGCGCTGGAGGACATCAATCACTTCGCTTCGGATGCCTACGGAACCGCCAACCAGGTATTGCAGCGTGCGTGGGACAAGTCCTCCGGGGACATGAAGAAGTTCTTTGCCGGGATCATCAGTCAGGAGCAGGCGCTCATCAGGGCACAGCAACAAGCCATGCGCGGCGGCGGCGGATTGCCCGGAGCCGCACCAGCCGGGAGCGCCAGCAATCCGATCTCGACGCCGGGCACGATGGGCATCAACCCGCAGGGCCAGTATGGCTACTACGGTGCCGGTGGTGGGTTCCATCCGGTAACCGGCGTAACCGGCGCGGAGCGCAGGGGAGCACCGCACATCATCAGCCCGACTGCGCTCCCGGTCGGCACCCCGCAGAAGAACCAGAACTGGGCCAAGGCATACATCAAGGCCGCCTATGGCTGGGGCGACAACGAGTTCGCGGCTCTGGTGCGGCTCTGGAACAACGAGTCGGGCTGGAACCAGAACGCCATCAACCCTGTCGGTGGTGACCCGGCGACCTCTGCGTACGGCATCCCGCAGTCCTTGCCTGGCAACAAGATGGCCGACTTCGGCGCGGACTGGCGCACCAACCCGATCACCCAGATGAAGTGGGGTCTCAACTACATCAAGTCCCGCTACGGCGACCCGATCGGCGCGGTGAACTTCGAGTTCAGCCACAGCCCGCCGTGGTACGCCGCTGGTGCGCTGTTCAACAAGCAGCAGATCATCGGCATTGCCGAGCGTGGTCCGGAGGCGGTCTTCCCGCTCAACGAGCGCGGTGCCGAGTTCTTGTTGTCGCTCATGAAGCGAGCCAACAGCGAAGCGTTTGCGGCGCTTACCGGCGTGTCCAAGGCGAGCGCCGTGGCAGCCACCGTGATCAACACTCACGTGGACTCGTCTACCAACTTCAACGGCGCTGTGACGGTCCAGGCTCAGGACCCGAATGCTATGGCGGTGGCATTGAAGAACCGGGCCCGCCTGGCGGCGCTCACCCGTCCGGATATGACCAGTGGGGTGTTGCCGTGAGCGAGTTCAGCGTCATCCTCACTGGTGGTGAGGCGCGTGTCCCCGCTTCCTGGACCGAGCCCGTGTTCACCTGCCGGATCACCGGACCGGCCGGGTGGTTGGACCTGGACGATCACGAGCACTACATCGTGGCCGGGGACAGCTTCCAGGCAGCGCAGCAGACCTGGCGTCGCCAGCAGATCACCAGCCCGTACGTGGCCGGGAAGTTCACCACGCATGCGGTGCCGGACACCGTCCAGGAACAGGTCAACGTCTGGGTGCTCGGGATCAACCAGGGCGAGCTGCAGGACAACCTTGCACAATTGATAGATACATTCAGTCAGCCTGAATATGACTTAGTGTGGTCAGCGGACCAAGCGGCATATACCTGGCACTGCGAGATGGCCGACTACTCGATCGACTACTCCAACACGCTGCTGTTCGCCAGGCAGCTGTCGTTCAAGGCGCAGATTCCGCGCAGCCCGGTCGTCGGTATGGGGCCGCTGTCATGACCAGCTTCGTCACCAATGCGGGCTCGGCGCACATCCTCGCCGTGCTGTTCGGGCGCACCGAGGCGCCGCTGGCCACGTACTACCTGGGGCTCTGCACCGCGCTGCCGGAGATCGGCGACGACGGGTCCACCATCCTGGAGCCGGATGCCACCACCGGTTACCAGCGCGCGATCGTGCCGAACGACAACGCTGACTGGGACCCGTCCGGCTACTACGAGGCGTTCAACGCCAACGACATCGTCTTCCCGACCGTGCCGGAGGCCGGTGGCTGGGGTGTGCTGAACGCCTATGCGGTGCTCGACGTGGCCGATCTCGGCTCGGGGCGCTTGCTGTTGTGCGGCACGTTGAACCCGCCGATCTCTCCGGCGCCGTTGGCCCAGGTGGTGATTCACCCGCAGCAGCTGATGATCACGGTCAGTTCATTGGCCCCGAGTTTCCAGCCGACATGACCACTCCAGACGGCGGCTTCGAGGAGACCGGTGGCACCGCCACCATCCAGATCGGCATGTCATTGGTCGTCGAGCAGGAGATTCCGTGGTCGGACCCGCCGCCACAGATCGTCCCGCTGCGCTACTTCCGCGCGGTGATGAGCGACTACCGGGTGCTGTCCGGCATCCCGAAGGCACCGCCAGTGCTGGATTGCGCGGTGCCCGTCTTCGTGACGCTCGACCCGTCCGGGGCTGCCATCCCGAGCATCACCAGGCCGTTGCCGGGTGACGTGGATAACGGCGCCACGGTGCGCTGGCTGGTCGGTGACGAGTACATCAGCCTCAATCCGGACGGCACCGAGATGGACTGGCTGGACATCGACGGCAGCGTGGCGTGGACCTCGTACGACCTGTGGAACCCGCAGTTCGAGGACGACTACACCTACACGGTGATCAAGCAAACCGCTGCGGACGAGGTGCTGCTGCGCCCGGCGTTGGTCTTCGACCAGGGGCTCGGGAATTGCATGAACACCTCCTTGTCCATCAATGACCTCAGTGGCGCCGAAGACATCGAGTTCTGGTTCGTGGTGTCCACCGACCCGCTTGTCGGAGGGCAGCTGTACCACTCGTTCCTGGACATCGGCGACGAGGTGATCGGCTTCCACGATCTGCCCTGGACACCGCCCGACTCGCTGCCCGGGCGACGGCTGGCGTTGCAGCGCGACCCGAACTCGGTGAATGCCGTCCAGGACAGCCTGCAGTTTCAGATCGACCAGACCATGTCTTCCGGCACCGGGCGCCCGCTGCTGGTGCGGGTGCGTTACGGGGTGCATCCGATGCTGGACTGGTGGGGCCCGAAGAACTCGCAGATGCACCTGGTCTTCCCGACCCAGTCCAGGCTGCCGCTGTCGATGAACTTCGTGCTCGGGCGTGAGCACGGCCAGCTCGATCCGGCCACCTGTGCCGGGATGCACCTGTTCGAGGTCAACTACTTCGACCACATGCTCAGCTCCACGGAGGCTGCCCAGGTCACTTCGGCACTGCTGCCTGCCTACGCGATCACGGGCTGACCATGACCCAGCCGTGGACCCAGGATGTGGTGGACCGGCGGTTGTCCGGTTATCACCGGATCAAGATGACACCGCCCGGGGGCGCTGCCGTGGACGTGAGCTTTTTCCGGAACATCCCCACTCAGATTCAGTCGTATTCGCTCAGTGATCCGTTCGGTCCTGGCGTGGCCCAGGTGAGCTTCCCGCAGGTCTCTGTGATGGAGCGTCTTGGTGGCCCAGAGCTGCCCTGGCTGGTCGCCGGGGCCAACCTGGATATCTACTGGCAGGACGCGACCAGCGGCGCGCTGACCAAGCTCTGGGAGGGCTACGTCGTCAATCCCAGCTTCGAGGCGGGTCCCGATGACACGTCCGTCGCGCTGCAGTGCAAGGGCGCGCTGTTCCAGGCGGACAACTTCCTGGCCTATCCGCAGTTTCCGCCGACTCCGATCCCGTACGAGCTGCTGATCCGGGACGGGCTCAATCCGGCCACGCACGCCAGCCTGCGCACCGCCGCATTGAAGATCACTTTCCCGGACGGCTGGAGCACGGTGGTGCCCAAGAGCGTGGCCACCGACCCGAGCTACCTCAAGCCCTGGGGCGTCAAACCGGGTGATAAGTGGACCGGTCTCACCACACGCTCCACCGGAAGTTGGAACAAGATGCTCACGGGCCAAATCCAGGCCCTGTTGGCTTTGATGTATACGCCGGACGGCTCGCAGTGGACGGTGATGCTCAACCCGGGGCGCAAGCCGGAGCTGCGGTTGCGGCCCTACCTGCGCTCCCCGCAGCCAGACTCGCTAGAAGTCACCGTCGGTCAGCCGGGCGTGGTGCTGAGCCTGTCCGAGGACTGGAGCCAGGTTGCCAACGTCTACTACGGGCAGGGCAGCGACACCGCCGGGGTGAGCTTCTCCAACGCGGTGATCTCCGGTGACGGGTCGCGCACCAGCTACGCGCCCTTCGCCGCGCAGCGCCAGGTGCACCCGCCCACCCCGCAGACCAACCGCTGGTTCGACTCCAGGGTGATGCGCCAGGAGACCTACACCCAGTTCGACCAGGGACTGTCGCCCGCTGCTGCGGCGATCACCGCGCAGGCCCAGCTGTCCCGCTCGATGCACCCCGGCTATACCGGCACGGTGACGCTCACGGTCGATCCCGAACAAGCCGGGAAGACACTGTCCCGGTTCTTGATCAAGCCGCAGATGACGCTGCTGGTGCACGGCTTCCAGGGCTCGCTGACGCCGCTGCTGTTGCACGTGGCGCAGGTGAGTGTGAACGTCAACGACTCCAGCGTGGAGCTGACGGTGGACTCCAAGTTCCGCGACCTGCTCACCATCCAGCAGGTGCAGGCGCGCAGCCGGGACACGCTCGCCACGCTGCGCAGCCTCAAGGTCGGCAGCTTCTCCCCGGTGATCCAGGACCTGCGCAAGCCGTGGAGCTATGCCGCCGGGTCCGGCGTCATCCCGTCCAGCCCGGGCGGCAAGGACCCCAACGGCAAAGACCTATTTCTGAAATATGCCAGCGGCAGCGATGTCTTCCCGTGGACCGCGCTGACCAGGAAGTATCCGCCGCGCGCGCACCCGCGCTTCTACATCCGTATTCCGGCGGCGAGCGGAAACTACACTAAAAACTGGTCTAAAACGTGGGATGGCTACGCGATCCCGTGCCTGTTCGCGCAGGTGGGCACCATACGACTGATCCAGGTGGCCGCCTACGACATCAACGGCAACGTGATGCCGATCCGGTTCCACCTGAGCTTCTACACCGCGTCCGGTATCAACCCGACCTCGATGCCCTCGATACCGGGCTCGGGGCTGCCGGGGTATCTGGCCAGCTTGGCGGGCCATGTCGGGCAGCACTATCCGTTCTTCCCCGGCGCGTTCGAGAGCGTGGACGCCAACGGTGCGCCCAAGGCGCCGGGTGATCTGACCGGCAAACAGCAGAGTTTCGTGGTCGGCTGGGGCAACTACTACCAGGGTGCTGGCTACTACCCCGGGTTGCAGAGCCAGGGCGGGCGGCCCACCGGACTGCTGGAGGACGAGGCGTCCTGGACCTTCGACACCACCAGCGACCCCAACTTCCAGCAACGGCCCAGCAAGAACTTCCCGCAGAACGCCAACGCCGGGCTGTTGTTCGTGATGATCTATGCCGAGGGAATCCCGGCCGGGCAGCCGGTCTACTTCCTGGGACGGTGTTTCAGACAGGAGCCGGGCACGTCATGAACGGAGAAGTCACCGACTATGTAGCCGGGCTGTGGTTGAAGGCGTTCACCCCGTGCTGGTGGAGCCTGCACACCGCTGACCCCGGTCATGACGGGTCGGTCCAGTCGGAGCTGATCGGCGGGTCGTACGCACGCCAGTCGGCCGCCTTCACCACCGTGGACGCGCGCACCGTCTGGTTGGCCACCAAGCTGACCTGGCCGGGCCTGCCCGCCGCTCGGGTCACCCATGTCGGGGTATGGGATGCGCTCTACAACGGTCACCTGCTCACGTTCGCGGCGCTGCCTGCGCCCGGCAAGGACGTGGCACAGGGCGGTGCGATCACGCTCGACCCGCACACCTACGCGATCTCGATCGGGTTGCCGGTCTGACGAGGGGCCGGGCCATCAAGGAGGATTGGCCCGGCCCAACGTTTGCCCGGGCACCACCCCAGGCGGTTTTCCCCACCCACCGGATCGAGGAGAACGACGATCTGGCGGATACGCCCATGGTAGGTCTGGTTTTGGGCACAAAAAAAGGCCACGGCCCCCGAAGGGACCGTGGCCAGTAGGTGTCAATCCAGTTCTGCGCTGGGGGTCGCGTCCATCAGTCGGATCATGGCTTCGGGCACTCGACCTTGCAGCACCGGCTCTTTGCCCTCGTCGCGGAAGTCCATTATCAGCTCGTGGGTGTCCTCGCCTCCCTCCGTGTTGCGGTAGCGGTAGAGCTGGTAGAGATACCCGGCGCGGTCGATCAGCGTGACCACGCGGGTCTCGACGCGGTCCGGTCTCTCTGACGGTGGGACCTCTAGTTCTTCCTCGTTGGTCCTGGCTGACCATGCTTCGTTGCAGAGCATCCAGCCGAACAGCTCGAAGTGCTCCGGGTCGTTCTCGGCGTCCCGCTTGACCACTGCGGTGGCTATCTTCCTGTCCTGTTTCAGTCGCTTGGCGAGCCAGCTGACCACTTCGACCGGGTGCCAGTCGGGTTGCCAGTCCAGCATGAGCGGCTTGAGCTGGAGCATCTGCGAGGCCATCACCCCGATCGCACTGAACTCGTCTGCCAGCTCCCGGGGTGGCAGCAGACGGTAGACCGAGAACAGGCAGGGCGCGACATCCCAGCCCAGCTTCGCGATGTCCTCCTCGAACTCCTTCATCATGACGACCACCGCGCCTGCCGACATGTCTATCTGGATCAGCTCGACCAGTGCCCTCTCAAGTGGTCCCGCCACGCTCCTGCTGAATCCCTTTTCATCGGTCATCGCACACCTCGTGGGAATCGTTCTCTGTGATACATAGCGCCGTTGATCCAGCCGTCCATCCAGGCCGCCATCACCACGCTCAGCCGCCGTTGGGTGTTTCCGGCCAATTCCAGGTACATGACTGTGCGCGCGACGCGATTCTGGGCCTGGTAGATGACGGACTCCTCCTCGCAGCCCGCCAACTCGATCACCATCGGTATCGCTGTGAACAGCTCATGGTCTTCGGCGAAGTCGTCAATGGCACGCACGACCCGCGACATCAGATGGAAGCACTCGGTGTCCGGTCGGTCAGGGAAGTTCGGGTCCGGTGGAAGGTGTGGTTGTGCCGCCAACAGGCGGTCCCACCGTAGTTCGGGAGATTCTGGCATATAGCTGCCTCGTTTCGTTCAGGTCCAGAATGGCCACGACGGTGTACCAGTTATCCGGAAGCTGGATCAGCTGCACCTGGGAGTCCGGCAAACCCATCGCGGTGAGCATCTGATCCATCTCCCGCATCTCGTTTCTGATCTTGTCCCGGTACTCAGCGCGTGTCTGTCGGCGCAGTTCCTCGTCTTCCCAGGGCCGCAGGATGTCGCGTGATTGCAGGCTGACCTGGTGGCCAGCTCCGGAGTAGTCCATGTCCAACGCTGCGCCGCGCACCGACCAGCCGGTGTAGACGACGCCTTCCTCGACCAAGCAGGTGTAGACCTGGGTGCCGTCTGGTCGCCGGGCGGTGCCGAGTACCTTCACCTTGGCCAGTGAGATTTCCTTGCCGGTGGCCGCGTAGCTCTTGCCGATCTCGATCTCACTGGCGCGCATGGCGATGATCGTTCCCTTCTTGTTGGGCCGCGAGAATCTGCATGGCCAGCTTCCGTGCTTCGGCCATCACTTTCTGGCCGGTCCAGTAGATGCTGTCCTTGCGTGGGGTGCGGAAGAGCGCGCGGTAGGAGGCCGGGAGCGAGAGATTCTCTTTCACGCCATAGCGGGCCAGCTCTTCCTCGGACCAGTAGTCCCAGGCGTGGGCGGTGTCGAAACCGATCCAACCTCCGACGTCGGCGAAGGTTACTGCCGGTCTCACCGCGATGTCATGGTCGAGATTCGAGCGGAACGGATGGTCGGTTCCGGTAGTGATGTTCTCAAGTTCGTCGATCGTCTTTTGCAGGTCCCTCTCTGGTGTTGGTCCGTAGGTGAGACCACCGTGCACCTCGACAGGCAGCTCCTCGTAGTCGGTGCAGCCGGTCCACGGGTGGCCTTCCCACGGGATGCGGGCGTAGCCGTTGATGATCGGGGCGATCTCAGGGCCTCCCTCTGCTATCGCCCAGGGAATCCCGTACACATCGCCGATGCGCAGCGGCATGTGGTCTCTGAACGGCCACCCTCGGATCAGTTCGGCTTCGGTCTGCGGATCAGCGGACACGGTGCACCATCCCGCTCTCGAAGTCGTCCGCCATCTGGCGCAGGATTACGGCGAAGCTGGCGGTCTCGCGTGCTTCTGCTGCCCATACCTCTAGCCGGTCGATGGTGCCTTCCTCGGCGCCACAGACCCGCAGCTGCAGCCAGCAGTCCTCCGGCATCCTGCCCAGGTCAACCTCGTCGCGCTCCACCTCGGTCATCGCCTGGAAGCGCTGCAGCTCGTCCATGCGGGTTCTGGCAATGTCAGGTAGCTCGTCCCAGTTCAGCCTGTTCACCGGGCTGTCTTCGCCCAGGATGGCGGCGAGGGCATCGAGGATGGCGCCCTTCTTGTTGCCGTTCCTCTTCTGCTCTTTCAGGTCCCTGCGTAGTTGTCGGATTTCCTCCTCGGGCGTCATTCGAGTCCCAATCGTCGGAGTGTGTCGATCATCGTGCGTTGGAACAGTTCCGGCTCCTTGTCCGGGTCGATGGTGATAACCGCGTCGGCAACCTGGGCTAGCTTCGTGGGCGCTTTCCGGCCGGGTAGCACCACAGCGATGATCGGTTTGTCGAGCATGATCGAGAAGCCCAGCTCGGTGCAGAACTGCACGTCTGGCTTGCCGCCCGGAGCCAGGCTGACCGTTACCGCCGAGTCGGTGATCTTGGGTAGGACATCCCTGGTGAAGTGGCGCGCGTAGTCACGCCACTCTTTGGTGCGGAAGACGTTCTCGTACTCCTCATTCGGCACTCCTGGTCCTCTCGGTCGGGGGGATGGTGGGCCAGAGCCAGCCCGGGTACGCCACCCGAACTGGCTTCCGAATTATTGTCCCATCGAGCATGGTGGCTTCCAGTACAGGCGGTTGCTGGATGATCAGCTCCACCTGTCTTACCTGGCGCAGGTCGATGAAGTTGCGCAGCAGCCAGCGATCCAGCGCTATCCATTGAGAGTGGGTCCAGCGTCTGCTGCCGGGGCGAATGACGATCTTGCGGGGCTCGCTGCACGACCTGCAGCGTTCCGATCTACCGGGGTGCCAGAAGCCCCGGTTGCTGATGTGTCCATAGGGCACGCGGTGGAAATCTCGGCTGGACATGGGGCCTCCTTTCGGGGGACGGACCGGCTCGGGAAGGGCCGATTAGGTATGTCGTTACGTGTAGGTCTGGTGAGGCACGGATTGTCGTGACGGACCGGGCGGGGTGGGCTAGGCCAGGTACGTCGTGATGGTTAGGTCAGGACGGGACTGGAGTAGAGAGTCGCAACGGCTCGGATAGGGGTGACCAGGCGAGGTAGGTCGTGACGGACCGGTCTGGGCCGGTAAGAAGTGGTATGTCATGACGGTCTGGCTCGAAGTGATGTGGCAGGTCGTGACGGGACGGCATGGCGGGAGACGAGTAGGCAGGGGTCGTCGTGACGGCTTGGGCCGGTTGGCCCGGGCGTGAATCGGCACGTCGTGATGGATCGGGCTGGATGGGCCAGGAACGTCGAAACGGTAGGGCTAGGCCAGGTACGTCGCACGGGGCGGCGTGGATTGGACAGTCGTGACGGTTCGGTTGGGTTCGCAAGAGACGTGGCGCGGACCGTCGTGACGGAGTGGCAAGGGCGGGCCGAAGAGTGGCGAGGACCGTCGTTACGGGGCGGCGAGAGGCGGAGTGGAGGTGGCGAGGTCAGTCGTTGCGGAGCGGATGGGCTCGGCCAGGATGGTCGTGACGGCAAGGATTGGGCGGCACTGACTCGGGCTGGTGCGGACTGTCGTGACGGTGTCGAGGTCAGTCGTGATGCGGTCTGTCGGCAAGGGGCGGCTCGGGCCGGACCGGAATGTCGTTACGGGGTGGACTGGGTTGTCGGACGGGACGGCACGGATCGGTTAGGTATGTCGTTGACGGCTCGGATTGTTCGGGGTCGGAGCGGATCGTCATGGCGGCGAGGTCTGACTGGTTTGGGGTGCGGATCGTCGGGGCAGGAGTGGTACGACGTGGCCGGTCGTTGACGGTTTGGCCTGATCAGGGCTGCCTGTGACGAGGTGTGTCGTGACGGTGCGGCGGGACGAGGTTAGGGGTAGCGAGGAGTGTCGTGACGGCGCGCTGAGAACTGACGTGGAGAGTCGTGTCGGGGCGGCGAGCGGTGGAGTGAAGAGTCGGTTCGGCCTGGCGCGCTTAGGTACGGAGTGTCCGCGTGATATGGAGTCGGCTTGGTATGGCAGGGGCTGGAGAGTCAGGAAGCCAGACCAGTTGGTTGCTCGGATGTTGTGAGTACATGCGCCACAGTGTCACGGCGTGCTTGCCCAACGCCCAACGTTTGGCGTAGGGCGGGGCCTCAACGATCCGGCCGTGCCTGACCACGAGCCCGACCGTTGCTGCTGGGGTGGACAGGTAGATCAAACCGTCGTCGAAGAATCGGTCGGGCTTGGCGTAAGACATCGCTGTCTCCATGGCATGGACAGTCGCATGGATCAGGCGAGATGTGGCCGCACGCTAGGCACAGCCACGTCTCTCCGTTCCAGTGGTGGGGTGGTGGTACTAGGCGATGGGCCACTGTCGGCTCGTCCGCCGGTATCGGTCGGCGGCCCGTCGCAAGGGACTGACAGGCGACGTGATGAGCGCTTCCTCAGCGAGCCTGTCTATATCTTGTTCGGTGATCACCTTGCCGGACTCGGTGCGTAGCACGTCATCGTGCGGTTCACCGTGCTCGTCATAGGTGCGCACGCGCTGTTCGTCTTCGTCAGGTGGCCACAGTTGACTCATGCGCTTCTCCTTCGTAGATAGGCGGTTCGGGCGCCGCAGGTCAGAGCCCACGACGCCGTCGCCACGCTGTGGTACCAGCCGGACCATCCCGGCCAGGGCGTCACCACAGCTGCACGATCTTGATATGCGGAATGACGTCGTGCACGTCCGGACGCTTGCCCTGCCTGTCGCGCTCGATCCATTCCCGCAGCTGACGCTCGGCCTGCCATCTGGTAGGCGTCGTCGTCACCGAGACACGTTTGCCGGTGCGTTCGTCTATGAACCCCCAGCACTCCTGTAGTTGCATCCAGGTCATGGTCCTGCGCTGAGCATCATTCGTATCTGGAAGGCGCTTGGCTGCTCGCCCAGCACCCAGTGCAGCGCTTCCTCGACTCCGTGCCAATAGTCAGCGTTCTCGGTCTTCTGAGACTCGCCCTCTGCGACCGTGGCCATACCGACGATCTCGTCCCGGGTCCGCATGGTCACCAGCTCGTAGTAGTCCGAGCCGGTTGCCTTGCCGTACTCGATCAGACGCGCACGGCCCTCCTCGACCATCATGTCCACGAGCTTTTGCGTGGTGCTGTGGGTGATGACGCCGATCCGGTCCACGATGTCTGCCACCGTGGTGGGCCCGGCAGACAGCATCGCCACTATCTGCAGCCGGTACTTGTCCGACAGGTATTCCAGCGTGGTTTTCTCCCCATTCATTGCGGCGGGTCCATCCGCTTCAACTCGTACTCGAAGGTCCCGGCGCCGGTAGAGCGATCGGTGCCCAGGCCGTTCTCCTTGGCGTGGTCGAGGATGATCCGCAGCATGTCCTCGGTGATCACCCCGTCGTCGAGCACCTTGAGCTGGCACACCAGGGTGACGTCCCTGACCTGATCCACCCGCTTGAGCGCGGTGCGCGGTCCCTGCATCGTCATCACGTGGATGGGCCGCTCGGGTGACGACTCCGGTTCGGTGACCTGCTTGCCGTCCTCGTCGAGGATCGCGATGAGTGGCGGGTTGACGAACACCCGCTCGGCCAGCTTGTTCTTCAACGGGATCGCGCCGCCCTTGGTGTTCTTGGGCATGTCGGGCAGCACCCGCACGATGTTGGCGGATTCCTTGAGCATCGCCTTGATGTTGCGGTTCTCCAGCGCCAGCGTGGTGCCGTTGGGCATGGTGACGAAGCCGGTCCAGATGCCCTGCACGACCTCTTCGGGGTCCATCATCTGGCTGCCGAGCAGGTCCATGGTCTTCTCGGTCGCTTGCTCGACCGTGGGCACCGGCTGGCCGGTCCGCTCGGCGACACGCTCCGGGTTTGGAGGCATGTGTGCCTCCTGCCAGCGCTTGATGATCGTCGGGTGCTTGGGGATGCCTCCCACCAGGCGGTCAACGTGCAGTTTGAGTTCGTAGATGATCCACAAAGTGATCACCCTTTCTGGTCATGGGCCGTTGGTTTTGGTGGCCCGTGGTCCCTACCCGGCAGGGTAGGGAAGTTGGTGCGGCATGGGTGGGCCCGAAACGTCCGGGCGGGGGTGGTGCGGATGGGTAGTGACGTGGTGTGTCAATGTCGGGACGGTATGGAGCGGATGGTCGTGACGGCCAGGTCGGGTCGGATAAGGGTCGGTACGGATAGTCGTGACGGCCAGGTGCGGGCGTGGTGTGACAATGCGGGACGGCCAGGAAGGGCATGTCTGGGCTCGGCATGTCGTGATGGCTCGGCAGGGTCAGGGACGGATAGTCGGATGGACGGGCGCGGTGCGGCGGGGTTGAGATCGGTTCGTCGTGACGGTTCGGGCTGGTACGGCATGTCGTGACGGCTCGGACTGGCAGGTTGTGGAGCGGATAGTCGTGACGGCATGGCGCGGGCCGAGACTGGCCAGGATCGTCGAACGGGGAGGACAGATGTGCAGTGGACTGTCATTCGGAACGGGTCGGCTCGGTCTGTCGTGACGGTTCGGTTTGGAGAGGTTTGTCGCGCGACGGTTTGGGCTGGGATGGACAGTCTCGACGGTCTGGGGTGACGCGACCAGGTGCGGAGAGTCAATGACGGTGAGGTCTGAACTGATGAGGTCTGTCGTACGGGGAGGGGTGACTGGGGCGAGATGTGGCCTGTCGGACGGTCCGGGCCGGATCGGTCTGTCGTGACGGGACGGCACGTCTTGGCTTGGTCTGTCGGACGGTACGGGACGGCCTGGAGGGACGCGGTCTGTCGGAGTGGCAAGGAGTGTTGCGACGCGGTCTGTCATATGGCGCGGGCCGGATGGGAGTGATGCGTCGCGAGGGACGGATGGGCTGGGCGAGGGTTGGAGGGTCATGGGCTGGTGAGTCCTGACGGCATGGCAAGGGCGCGCCGTGACGTGGTCGTGGCTTGTCGGACTGGGACTGGTGTGGATAGTCATTCGGCCAGGTGTGGCGGGTTGTGGGCCGGACAGCGCCGGAGCGGAGTGTCGTGCTGGGTCGGCTCGGTATGGCACGGCTAGAACCGTCGTGACGGCAAGGCAGGGCGTGTGCTGGACGGGCTGGTCGTGACGTGGCGGCGAGACGTGTACTGGCCTGTCGTGACGGGTGGGCGTGTAGTGGAATGTCGCGAGGTAAGGCTCGGCGTGCCTTAGCGAGACCTGGTGTGTCGTGACGGCGTGGGAGGGACTGGCTCAGTGAGGTGTGTCATGACGGACCGGTGCGGACTGTATGGAGTAGGGACGGGATCGTCGCACGGTGAGGTGTGGGCCGGAGGGGAGCGGACAGTCGTGACGGCTCGGTCTGATGCGGCTCGGTTGGGATCGTCGGGAGCGGAATGGGATGGCCAGGATTGTCCTGACGGATAGGGGTGATAAGGCGGGGTACGTCCGGATCGGATCGGTCGGATTCGGTGCGGCACGTCATTGTGGGCTGGCTCGGGCCGGAGGGGTCCGTCGTTGACGGAACGGCCAGGGGCGAGGCGGGTAGGGACGTCGTGACGGCATGGGAGGGTATGGAGTGTCGTTACGGATCGGGAGGGCCAGGAACGGAGAGTCATGACGGTGCGGCCAGGCGCGGGTGGGTGAGACGAGGACCGGCCTGTCGGAACGGCCTGGAGTGAAGAGGTTCGTCGAACGATGGGGCGTGGAGTGGCCCGTCTTGACGGGATGGGACGGTGTGGCTAAGTCTGTCGCGTGGACAGGAGAGTCCTGGTCTGTCGTCACGGGCGTGGTGAGACCTGGTCTGTCCTGACGTGATGGCGCGGCATGACACGTAGTGGCTTGTCGGAACGGTGTGGCCAGGTTCGACGGGCCGCGTCGTGGTGTGTCGTGACGGACCGGCTTGGGATGGCAAGGGTTGTCGTGACGGGAAGATGAGGTCTGGTCCGGTCCGTCGTGACGGACAGGGCAGGGCCGGGCTGGCTTGGTGAGTCATGCAGCCTGGGGACGGGACGAGTTCGGTGAGACCGTTACCTTGCGCTTCCGTTGATACCGCACTGCCTTTGGCGTGAAGAGCCCTTTGATCCAGCTGCGCACTGTCTGGATGATGCGACCTACGGCTCGAACAATCGCCTTGACCATTAGAGTGTTTCTCCTTCTCCCCCCGATGTCGGATTAGTTAGGTTCTTCTACTTCGAGTCGCAGGGTGACCCCGGACGCAAAAAGACCCCGGACCACATTGGTTGCTTGGTCAGGGGTCAGCGTGACGGTGATCTCTTCGGCAGTTGGTGCCCACATGATCTGGTACAGGGTGACGCCAGCCACGAAACTGCGGTGTAGCAGATCGAGAACTTCGTTGCGCAGCAGGTCATTCGCCGTCTTCTCGTCGTCTTCCGGTACCTCCAGGTTCTCCAGAGCTGTGTCGAGCATGTTGCCCAGCGCATCGGTGAGCTGAGCGCGTTCGTCTTCGTCGAGGCCGATCTCCAGGAAGTTGGCAGTAGCACGAGCCAGCAGCTGCTCGTACGGATCGGTTTCTTCGTCCGGCACTTGGTCTCCTTAGGTGTGTAGGGCACGTGCCGCGCAGGTCGAGAGGGACCGGTCCAGTGGCACGGGTTCACGTCTCCCGCTCCCCCGGTGGTGTCTCGCCTTGGCCGAGAGGAGAACTACTAATCGGCACCACGCGACACGCGCCGTCTAAACGACACCAGCCCGTCCCTGGATGGGACGGGCTGAGGTCAGCTGCGCCGGGAAGCTTTGTGAGGTGGTGCCTTTTTTATCGGACGGTGCGGCTGCACTTCATCGCGTAGTCCGGAGCCTGGATCGTTGGACCAGTTTGAGTCGAACACGTCTTGGACGTAGTACGCGACGAGCCGTTGGACTTCCCAGGGCGGAGCGTTGTCTTGCAAGAGTAATTCTGCATACTCGTGGTTGAAACGCTCTGCGTGAGTAGTCCCCCAGGAGCGGTCGTAGTCCCTGAGCATCTTCGAGATCGCTTCAAAGAGGGATTCGTTCCATGGTGATCGCATGCTGGCGCGTCGTGCGTCATACACCGCCTCTCTGTCCCACTCGGGGTCTGACCGCCGGATGACCGGTCGGATGATCTCCCTTGTGTACCAGGTGATGTCGCCGTGCGCTCCAGGCAAACCGTTGTCTATCATCGGCAGGACGTTCACGTACTTATCAGCGATTCTGATGAAGTGACTATCTGTCCAGTCCGACTCATGGTTTCTGCGCATGTAGCCGAATATCTCGTCGCGAAACTTGTTGATCAGGTGCGCTCGACTGCCCCGGAAGACCGGTGTCTGACGGTCGCCAGGTACTGACGGCTCCAGCCAGTGGTCGAAGACTGGGTCCCACAGCTCCAGTGCTGTGCAGACTGCTTCGATCAGTGCTTCGCGCATTCCCGGCCGAGAGAAGTCCACCTCGACGATGGGCTTGTCCTCGGACGCTGTTCGTACCCTCGGAAACGCAAACCCATGTGGTCTGTGTAGCTCGGGCACATAACTGCTGCTTCGTGGCATGAGTTCTCCTCCTCACATTACGAAGGCCGCACACCTTGTGCGGCAACTCAATTATACCAGAAAGCAGAGTGGAAGCCCCGGAGTTGCAGTGTCACAAAGCTCCCACTCCGCCGCTGATTACGTGCTGGAGTTGGTGGTTCCGAGCACGTACTGCTTGCTTCCGTCGTCAGGGTCGAGGATCGCGACTTCGCCAGTGGTCACCGCTGCCTTGACGATCTTCCCTAGGACGACGCTGGCCTCGTCCGGCGCCACCGTGTCCTTGGCCTCGTTCATGGTGACCAGCTGCGGGCGCAGGCCCTCGGCGGCGCGCACGAAGTCGTGGGTGGTGAATACCGCTGGCTTGCCCTCCACCCGGGCAACCGCGTAACGCACGGCCCGGTCGATGGCCTCCTTGACGAACGCGGGCAGGAAGCCCTTCATCGAGGCGGCAACCGCCTGGAAGTCCATCTCCGGGTCGAGCATGCCGTCTGGCGCCGCTGCCTTGACCAGCCGGATGAAGCTCTCCTCGTCCAGCGCGTCCAGCATGATCAGCGCGTCGAGACGGCCCGGCCGCAGCATCCCCTTGTGAATCCTGTCCACCTTGTTGGTGGTGAGCACCATGGCCAGCTGGGTGCCCTTGGCGGAGATGCCGTCGAACATGTCGAGCAGCTTGCTGATCGTCTCTGGATCACCGGAACGGGACAGGTTGTCGATGTCCTCGTAGAACACCACCGCCGGTTCGTACAGCCTGGCTGTCTGCAACGTCCGGGCCAGGTCGTCGTCCGGTCGGCACTGCACGAAGGTCCAGCCGTTCTCGATGGCGATCTGCGCGGTGACCATGGCGGTCAGGCTCTTGCCGGTGCCGTACGGGCCACCCAGCAGCACCGAGCGCTTGAGCGGCAGCCCCAGCTGCTTGATCACCTTGGTGTGCCGCAGCATCGACCAGATGTTGGCGTCGAGCTGGTCACCGATCTCCTCGGTGTAGATCACCTTGTTGCGGTCCACCGAGTAGGGGTCCAGGAAGCCTGGTTCCTCGGCGCCGTTGAACGCCTGGCCCTTGTAGATCGAGTGCTCCTTCAACTCCTGCTCGACGATCGTGAACAGGCCCTCCACCTGGTTGGCGTATTTCTTCGGGCACACCACGATCATCTGGAACAGCGTCCCGAAGTCCCGCCTCTCGACACCGCTCAACGTGATGGTGGCCGACAGCGGAGCGAACTGAATCTGGCCCCAGGGAATCTGCATGGTCTGGTGGGGCCCGACCTCGATGGTGCGCATCTCCGGCGGGTTCTTTCCGAAGAAGCTGTAGGTGGCCTGGCCGACGCCTGCGGTGCCCCAGACGCGCATCAGCGCCGCCTGGAAGCATGCGGCACCGTCCCACGGGCGGTACTTGAACACCCGGGTGAACGCCGTCTCGGTCTCCAGGGCGTCGGCGTAGTCCACCAGGAACGTGATGTCGTCGCGCAGCGAGGTGCTCTGGGGCAGAACGTACTTGGTCCCCTCCTTCTGGATGCGGTCCTGCCCGGAGCGCACTCCGGCGAGCTTGCCCAGCTCGGCCAGAATCTGCTCCTCGATGACTTCCTGTTCGGTCTTGTCAACTGCTGTGGTAGGCAAAACAGTTCTCCTTACGGTGGTGGGGGATCAGTCGCGTTGGTCTTCGGCGAGGTGGCGGCAGCCGCTGCAGCGGTTGGTGCCGTCGTGTGCGTGAACTTCGTAGTCCAGCTCGGCGGCGGTGGTGATGGTGGCCTGTGCCGAGTTGTCCTTGGGCAGCACCACGGTGCGCAGGTATCGCTCGACCTGGCCGTAGATGTCGTGCAGCTTGGTGCCGGTGATGGTGCGCGGGGACTGAATCTCGAACGTCAGTCGGTAATTAGCCATAGTTCTCCTCCTCTCGCGGTTTGGTGGGGATGGATCGGTCGGGACTGGTTCGTCATTCGTTGGCTGGTGTGAAGACTGGTTCTCCTTCCCCATGTCGTAGGTGTGCGGCGGCATGCAGCTTCGCCCCGGACCCATCGACGACTCGTTTGCCGGTGGGCCCGCAGATCGAACAGATCATGAGCTTGCGCTGCTTTCTGCCGTTGTCTTTCTTGGGTGGCGCCGCTGCGCCTGCTCCAGTCTTGCGCTGCCGATGCGACCGGGAAATCTCAGCGGGGTGGCCGAACTTGATCACCTCGCTGATGTGTGGGTCGCTGTGTTCCTCCGGGCATCCGTCGATCACTAGGATGCGGCCATCGTGAATGATCCGGGCCACTTCCTCGGTGCCTGGCCTGCGTATGTTCTTTGCCAGGCACTGATCGCACCAGATTTGCTTGATCAATTCGGTGGCCATGGCACTACTCCAACTCGTCCGATGCCTCTACGAAGCCAGCGCGCTGCACGGACTCCAGCCGGACCAAGCCGAGCAGTTCTCCGGTGATGCGTCCTAACCCTTCCAACAGGTAGAGCGGGTTCCCGTTGTCGTCACGGGGGTAGAGCATGCTTCTGCGGATGACGGCACCGTTGACGTTCCACTCCTGCCATTTCCACACCAGGCACCCGCGTGTGCACTCGTATTCGACGTGCCAGCTCGGTGCGTTGAGCGACTTGCTCTTGGGATTCAGGAACGTCGCGTGGCGCTGCCGCCAGGCGTGGCCCAACGTGCGACACTCCAGGACCGGATCAGCCCAACCTTGCGCTGCGACTTGGACGTCGCGTGCGGTCGGCGTCTTGGGTGTCCCCGGAGCACTAGCGGTTTGTTTCGTTGGCTTCCTTGCTGTTGCCATTGCTGTCCTCCTCTCTTTAGTGGGTGGCCCAGTGGGTGATAGCGAACGTCCAGCAGCCCACGGAGAGGACCCACATCGTTCGCCAGCGGATGTCTCGCCTGGTAGCGCGCGGCAGGCTGATCCACCAGGGATAGAGCCAACGTTGCCCGGCGAAGATCAATGGGAAAGCAAGAAGCCAGATCACGGTGCCGTAGACGACGACGAACGGCGCCAGCAGGCCCAGGATCAGGATGATCAAAAATGTAAGAAACGGCATGTCAGTTCTCCTCAGGTGGGGCCGGGTGGTGAACCCGGTGCTACGCCGCGCGTTCCCGTAGCGCGGTGGCTCGTGGTGGACGTGGTAGTTCGATACCCGGCCGGAGCCGGGACACGTTCGCTATTGCTAGATAGCCCTCCTCGTCGTCTTCTAGCGCCAGCTTCTGTGCGATGAAGGAGTCGGCAGTGGGTTCGGTGCCGTACAGGTGGGCGCACAGTACTGCGGCCTCTACGTCGCCCTGATCGCCGACCATGAGCCGCACGTTGCCGGACTTGGAGCCGTTGGTCAGAATCCGATAGCGCCGTCCCGAGTCGGCCACCACGTCGAAGAACTTGCGCTGCTGGTGGTCGCGGAGCTGGTCTTCCGACAGCAGCTCTGCCAGTAACGCCAATGCGGTGGCCTGCGCACGCCCACGCTGTTGCTGTTGCTGCTGCTGGCGTGCTTGGTACTCCTGGTGCCGACGCCGCTGCTCCTCATTGCTGGGGGGCCGCATCTGTATCGGTACCTGCACCCACTGCTGGTTCCACTCCAGCCAAGTGGTGCTGGCAGTGGTGTTGGTGGCCACGTGCCACCACTCTTGGTTCCAGACCGGCCATGTCACCGAGCCAGTGGTGACGGTGACAAGGATGGGCTCAGTAACAGTATTGGAGCTGGTAGTCCACTCCGGCCAGCGATAGGTCGGCACCTTAGCCGCCTGCTTGTGGTTTAACCAGGATGATCCTTTCGGCATCCGGATCGAACTCGCGAATCTGGGTACCACGTCTGCCCTTCTCCCCCTCGGCCCGGTAGGCAAGCATTCCTTCCCTCTTGGCCTTGTCGAAGGCTGCCTTGGCAGTAGCTACCGAGGCCGGGTCATTGGCATCCCAGATGATCTTGGTGTCGCCCTCCTCGTTGAGCGGGTGCATCTGTCCGGTGAACTTCCGCTCGGCAACATCGGTCATGGTTTCCTCCTTAGTCGATGTCGATTCCGTCCAGCCACATGCCGAGTTCGCCGAGCGTCTTTGCCAGGTTGCTGGAGGCCATGGTCTGCTCGGCTTCCTCTCGTTCCTCCTTGTCTTCGCTTTCGAGGTACGCCTCTAGGTTGATCTTGAAATCGTCCACGTCGTCGTTTGCTTCGGTCAGCATGGCCATCAGCTTCTCCAGTGCCGCGACCAGGTCAGGCCCGACCTTGCCGCGCCTGGTCGGGTCATTGGCGAAGTTGGTGACGCGCTCATGCATCGGTGTCGTGGTGATCGCCATTGGCGAACTCCTGTTCTCTGAGCCACCACACGAACTGTGAATCGGCGCATTCGCCCCGGCACGGGCACTCGATGAACGACCAGAGCCGGTGCCACCAGTTGCCTGGGTCCTTGTGGTGTGTGTGGTCACCCTGGATGCACGCGGCGCACGGGACGATCACCTTAGGCATGCGCCTGGCTTAGGTCGGGATGCTGTTTGGCGACGTGCCGCTCCACATTGGCGAAGTGCCGGTGGCAGTGCTGGCATACCCCGGCGTCGGCGCGCTTCCGGGCCCTGGTGAGCTGGCCCTTGGTGGCGGCGTGTGCCGCGATCTCGATCCGAATGTCTTCCCTGGCACTGGCCAACTGGCGAGTCACCTCGTCGCGCTGGCGCTTGTACTTCTGTGCGTCGGTCTCGCCGACGTAGTGCTGCGGGTGACCGTTCGGGCAGTAGAACTGCCGCTCACGATCATCGAGCAGCTGCCCTTTCAGCTCGGACGGGAAGGCGAAGAGGATGCCGCAGTTGCAGCACTCCTCGCTGACCAGGGTCTGGCTGAACGTGATGGTCTGGTTACGAGGCATCAGCCGTCTCCTTCGGGTGGGGAAGGTAGTCGGACAGTACGGCGTGGTACCGACGGTCCAGCTCTGCAACCGCTTCGTCGCCCTCCTCCCGCGCCACTTTCTCCAGGATCGGCATCCCGGAGTTGATCGAGCGGATCACCTCTTCTGCGGTGGCCGGGCGTCCCTCGCAGAACCATTCGGCCCGGCGCGGTTCGCCGATGTCGAACAGCAGGCCGGTCCCGTGCTGGAAGGCCATCGCGGTGCCACGCTTGCTGGTCCACACCAGGGTGACACCGGGGTTGCGCTCCAGCATGATGCCCGGCGGCTTGATGCTGTTCTCCGGCTTGTGCCCTTCCCGGCGCACCATGTTCGGCACGGTGAGGAACGGGCACACCTGCGCCGAGTACTTGGCGCACATGTAGTGGCTCGGCGGCTCGGCGCTGGTGCGGTTGACCGCGCACATCGGGCCGATCACGAACGCCGGTAGCTCCAGCATCGCCATCGGCTCACCGCATACCCAGCACAGCTGTAGCTGTACCGCCGCCATGATCTTGCGTGCGTCCATGATCCGGAAGTCCGGCTCGCCATCGACGTCGGCGTCCCGGTCCACGAACCACGGGATCGGGTAGCCAGCCTTGTTCCGGGGCAGCTCGGCGATGCTGGGCGGCATCGGCACTTGATCGACGCGGGCTGCGCCGCGTGGTTGAGTCATGTCTGCGTGACCACCTCTCTCAGCCTTTCGTGGACGATCTCCACCTGGCGCATCGCGCTGCGGTTCAGCTGGACGTAGGTGTCCGCCGATACGATGCCTGCCTGGTAGCCATCGTCGAGCAGTTTCGCGGTCTTGGTGGCGCTCTCCAGGCGGTCGGCCCACCATGAGATGTCCACCAACGGTGTGTCGGGTTTGCCGTTGCGCATCAGCGCATCACCATTCCCCAGCCCTTACCTCGTGGCCAGCCCTTGCCTTCGTTCACTGTCATCTCCTCTCGGATTTTGTTGGTCCGGATGCGTTCCTGTGCGGCATGCAGGCGCTTGAGTGCCTGGTCGAGCGCTGCGACATCGGCGGCGTAGATTGCCTCACCTCCGGCGCCGTAGTGAAGAGCATCGCGTTTGGAGCCGTACAGCTGGACGTATCCGCTGACGTTGCCGCCGTGTTCCTCGATCCATCTGCGGTGCTCGCTGACCCAGTACTGGGCCATGGCCAGCTCTCGCTCTGCTACGAGTGACCTCATACGTCCTCACCTTCTTTTGGCCACCTGGACAGCCCAGTCATTTCGGGCTTTGTAGGTTTCCATCAGGGTGCGAAGGTATTCCATGCTCAGCCTGGCCGGGTCCCAGCCGACCGCCTGCGCCGCGTCGAACAGTGTCTTGTCGATCGGCCACGCCACCGACTTGTGCGTGGAGCCGATCTCGCCATCCGGCTCGACGAGGCTGTAGTGCATGCCGAACAGGTAGCCACGGCGGTGCGCATCGACCACACCACGCATGGTCTGCTCCAGCTCGGCGATGGATTCCGGGTCTTGGTCCGGGTCGTCGCCCATCGTTCGCATGGCACCGCGCTCGCCCCTGCGGACCTCGTCTTCGGTCCAGCAGTGACCGAAAATCACCAGCTGGGAGTGCACATCGAAGTTGACGAAGTAGCTGCCCCAGTCCAGCGCTGCCTGCTCCGGGCTGATCGCCTGGTTGGCCTGCTGTTCTGCATCGGCCATGTAGGCGAACGCCTCGTCCATGCTGCCGAACTCACGGGTCATTTTCTCAGTAGCTCCTCCCAGGCAGCGTCCGTTTCCACGTCGGTGTTCACGACAGCGTCCACCAACGCCAGGATGGCGTGTGTCACGGCGACGATGGCCATCGTGCTGCCGTGTGTGGTTGAGGTGACGAGGGCTTGGTTCATCAGGTCTTCGGCCTTGCGGTAGTGCTGCGGCCCGTTCATTCGACCTCCCACGGCTCTACTACGCGCGTTATCACTCCATCGGAAACGGCGCGCTTGTACTCCCATGTGCGCTTGCAGCGCTTGCAGGTGATCTCACCGGGGGGCAGACGCTGGTAGTGCCCACTCACGAGCAGCTGGCCGCAGGCGGTGCGACGTCCGGACTCGGAGCTACCAAGGTGTCGCAGGCCGCTGGCCTTGACCGCCAGCACCTTCCAATCCTTGTGCGGGATGACCTCGGTCATGCTGCTGCCGCCTTCCTCTTCTCTGCGCGTTCGTCCAGCATGTTCAGTCGCTCGCTGGCCAACTTGAGCCCGTGGATCACCTCGTCCACGTTGACGCAATGGGAGTCATTCCAGCAGCTGACAGCGATACACCAGGGCACCTCTTTCTTGATCACCCACATCAGCGCGCGCATGCCACGGTCGTAGAGGCGCCTGCGTTCTATGGCGCGGTCGATGTACTCGGCGGCAGAGATTGCCCTTGTCTTTCTGCGGGTCATCTCCTCCGAGGCCAACGTGAGTGCGTGGCTGGCACAGATGCCGTGGTGATCACGCGGGACATGCTGTGTCCAGCCGAGTTTGCGCAGATACCGGATGGCGATGTCAGCAACGTTTTCGTCCATACGTCCTCCTGGCCTGGTCTGGTATGGGGTGGGGTGGAGTGTCAGTCGATGTCGTGTATTTTCTTGATGTTCTCTCGCTGTGGTCCGTGCAACTTGGCGATGGTCTGATCACATTCGGCACACGACAGTGTGACCACGTTGTGCGCCTGGTTGTAGATCACCCAGAGCGGCGTAGCGCTCTGCTCGTCGGGCTCCTTGCCCTCCAGCTTGATGATGCCGGTAATCTCCACGACGTCGCGTGCGCACACCGCACATCTGACCTGTACGCGGGTGTGGTCCTTGTTGATGAGCACGAACATCGGCGCTTCGGGATGGCACTTCGAGTGAAACACCATGATGTCGTGCGAAGTGCCACAGATTGCGCAGACGAACTCTTTGGTGCCGTTGGTCGTGTGCTTGGTGGGCATATGTTCTCCTCAGTGCTGTAGTGCCGGGACGTTGGTGCAGAGCGGGAAGTGCGGATCGAACGCCATCGCCATCGCGGTGCGGTTCGCGTCGCCGTGGTAGGCGGTCATGAACCAGATGCCGCCGATGCACTTGACGGCGAAGTTGGAGAAGCCGTCCGGCATCTCGACGATCTTCGCGGTGGTCCGGTCGTGGGTCGGGTACTTCGGGCTGTCCTTGTACGGCTCCTGGGACTTCGAGCTGCAGCCTGACAGCACCACTACTGCGGCCAGTAACAGAGCGACTACCCACTTCATGTTCTCCTCCTAAACGACAAAAGGCACCGCTATTGCGGTGCCTCAGGTGGCTGGCTCTGGCTCTGGTGAGACCGCGAGGTCATCAGGGTCTTTGTCGCCGCCCTCTTTCAACTCCTCTACTTCGTGCTCCAGCTCGACGACCATCGTGCGCAGCGCCGTCTGGTACTCGGTCTGGGCCTGGATGAAGCGCCGCAGGGTGGCCTCGACCTCTTCCAGCCTGCGGTCCACGACCACCGAGTGTCTGGTCAGATTCTCTATCTCGGCGCTCAGCTCGTCGAGCCGGGTGAGCTGTTGTTCGTCTGGCATGTTCTCCTCCTGAAAATAGGAAACGGCCCCCTCCCCTGACGGAGGGCTAGCCGTTTGGTACTGGTCTCAGTCTACTCCACTGTGACCGTTTAAGCGATAGTTACTTCGGGTTCCAGATGATCGCGAACACGACACTGCCGACGAACAGCACGATGCAGATCGAGAGCGCCCATTCCCAGTTTCTGCCGGTGTCCAGCCAGTCGTTTACCCGGTCGCGTAGCCACGTCCACACGTTCAGCGCCTCCTTCCCAGCCAGATCATGAAGGCGAAGGCGACGACCACGGTGATGACGCCTGAGCTGTAGCCCGCGATGAAGCCGTCCCAATAGTCCATCAGGGGTTCTCCTCGTAGAGCAGCCCCTGCCTCCGCACGAGGGAGACAGGGGCTGCTAGATGCGGACCCAGTGCATGGGTCAGTTACCAGCCCTGTGAGAAGCCCCAACCCTTGCCTTCCATGAGCTGCCTCCTTTCCTGATTGAAGGGCGCCCCGCTGGCAGCGGCCTCGGGGGGAAGCCGTCTGACGACCAGCGGGGCGCCGTGTTCGGAACGGCTGGTCCAGCCGTCCAGTTTCTCCTAGCTGTTGGTGAGCGTGAAGTGCTCCACGCCGCACGCCGAGCTAGCAGGGTTGTTGTTGGCGTCGCCCGAGTAGCTCGACGCCCAGTTGTACTGGCCCTGATCGGTTGCGGTGAACCCGCTCGGAGCACCAGCGTTGCTGGTCGAGTAGGTGCCGTTGCCGTTCACTGCCACCGTCTGGCTGTAGACCGGAGCGAGCGAGCAGGTCGCGTCGCCAGCGGCGTACAGGTTGAAGGTGACCGAGCCGGTCGGGAGGAACCCGCCCGACAGCGTGAAGGCGTCGTTCGGGATCAGCGACTGCGCGGTGGATGCGCCCGGGCTGGCCTTCTGCACGTCCAGAATCTCCGAGAGGCAGCTGGAGGTTGCCGGATCGTTGTTGGTGTCGCCCGAGTAGTGCGCCTGCCAGTAGTACGTGCCCGACTGGTTGAACGTCACCAGGTCGGAGTCAGGCACCACACCGTTGTTGACGGTCTTGGTACCGGCATCCGCGAACTGGTTCGAGCACGCGGCGTCGGTGAACACCGTGTAGGTGACGGTGCCACCGGCATCGTTGGTGGCGTTGTGCAGCGCCGCCGAGTCACTGGCCTGGTTGCCGACAACGATGACGACCTGGCTCAGTGTGGTGTCGATGCCCGGGGTGGCCCGGACCAGCAGCTGCTCGGTCGAGCAGTCCGAGCTGGCCCCGTTGTTCCTGGCGTCCCCGGAGTACACGGCCTGGAACGAGTACATGCCCGACGCGGCCGGAGTGAAGTCCGCCGAGTCTGGCACGTTGCCGTTGTTGACCGTCACCGTCGAGTTGAGCAGGTCTGGGCCGGAGCAGTTGTTCGCCCCTGCGTAGGCCGCGTAGTGCACCGTGCCGCCCGCGTCAGCGGTGGCCCCGGTCAGGTTCGCCGAGTCGTGCACCGTGCCGCCGAGGCTGATGGCCTGCTGCGACAGCTGCGTGGTGATAGCCGGGTTGGTCTTCACCACGAGGTGCTCGGAGGTGCAGTCCGAGGTTGCCGGGTTGTTGTTCTGGTCCCCGGAGTAGCTGGCCTGCCAGAAGTAGTCCCCGGCCGCCGCGAAGCTGATCGCGTCGGAGTCGGGAACCACGCCGCCTGACACCGTCTTGGTACCGGCGTCCTGCGGGTTCTGGGTGCAGGCGTTGTCGGAGTAGGCGACGTAGTGCACGGTGCCGCTTGCGCTGGCAGTCGCCCCGGAGAGGGTCGAGCTGTCATGCACCGGGTCACCGATGTTGACGGTGCCCGCCGACAGTTGCGTGGCGATCGTCGGGCTGAACTGCAGGTGGTTGGTGTAGGTGCAATCCACCTCGCCGCCAGCCACCATGGTGATGTTCGCCAGGCCGCCCGAGATCGAGTGGCTTGCGCCGCCCTGGTCGGTGCAGACGAGCGACTTGAGCGACCAGCCAGCGCTGACCTGCGCGGCGGTGAGGTTCTCCGCCACCGAGCTGGCGCCGTTCTGCACGCCCAGGTAGGTCTTGGTCTGGCCGTTCATCAGGCTGAACCCTGCGGTACCGATCTGGCCCGTGGTCGCGTAGCCGAAGTTGCTGTCGCCGTTCTCGGTGACCTTGGTGACCTTGATCGTGCCGCAGTTGTTGAGGTGCGCGTTGGCCGGAGCGATGAAGTCCTTCTCCTCCGCCGTGAACGACGCCGATGCGCGGCTGTGCGTCGAGAACGCTGCGAAGGCTTCGCAGGCTCCGGACGGCAGGCCGAGCGCCTGGGTCAGGTTGATCGACGCCTCGGCGAACGTGAACGCCACGTAGCCACCGTCGCCCGGCTCACCCTGGTTCGCAGGGATGTTGACCCGGTTGACGTCACCCTCGGAGTTGGCCGAGTTCAGTGCTGTCGGTGCACCCCAGGCCGAGCCGGTCCACTTGCGGATGGCCAGCGTGGGCTTCTGCGAGCCGCCCTGGAAGTCGTAGGTGACCAGCAGGTCGCCCACGGTCCGGTTCAGCGTGTGCGCTCCCGGGATCGTCAGGTCCTGTTGTGCGGCCTGGTTGATCTCGAAGTCGTAGTTGACCGTGCCGGAGGTGCTGGCACGAGTCGCACCGAGGTACAGATAGAAGTCGCCGCCGATCTGCTCCGAGCCGATCAGTTGACGGCGCAGGTCCGCCTTGTTGTTCGGAATCTGCCCTTGCACCACGGTGACGTTGGAGTTGTCCTCCTTGGTGCCGTTGCCGAACGAGTTGTCGGTCGAGCCTGTCGGCAGGTCGAGCGACGTCCCGAAGTGCGGCGGCGGCGTGAGCCAGTCCGTGTTCCCGGCGGTGTTGACGACCAGGTTGCCGTCACCGCCCTCGAAGTTGCTGGCCCCGATGTTGGCCCCAGCCGAGGTGGCCCCGATGAGCGCCCCGACTGCGAGAGCCACCATGGCCAGGACCGCACAGATCGCGGCCAGCCAGCGGTTGGGTTGGTGTTGCGTTCGATGCATGAGACTCCTCCTAGAGTCATGACATCGTCCGCACAGCTGCAAAAGAGCATGCTGCGCGGAACTACCGATTGGTTTGCCCGACGCCTCCATAGCAGGAGAGACGCCGGTTCCCCCGATTCCCCCTTTCCCCCCGTTGTCAGCGGTGGCAGCCTAGCGCTAGCCACCTGCTCTGTTAAGTGGGCATTAAGAAAACCCGGCCGGGTCTGGTCGGGTCTGGTGAGTCGTGACGGCTTGGCCGGGACCGATCTGATCTGTCGTGACGGCAAGGCGTTGGCTTGGCCCGGATCGTCGTGACGGCTTGGTTGGGCATGACCAGGTCCGTCGTTCGGGCATGAAGAAAGCCCCCGCCGGGCGGCGAGGGCTGGGTCTCAGGTGTGCCGTACCGGCACGGCCTGATTGGTGTCGAAGATGGTGTGAATCCAGTCGGTGATCAGTGGCCATTGCCAGATGATCACCAGTCCTGTGCCCAGGACCAGTGCGATGAGCAGCAGTCCTAATAGCTGTTCACGAGTCATTTCCATCAGTTCTCCTCTGGGCATGGGGCCCCTACCCCGTGAGTACGGGCCAATGACCTACACTATACCACAAGATCGCTTAATGACGAAGGCCCCGCCGAAGCGGGGCCGTGTCGTTGTCAGGAAACCTGGAAGGTCCGCTCGAAGGTAGCTTGCGAGCGAGCTTCGTGGTTGGCCAGAACCTTGCCCACGTAGCCGAACCAGGCCACCACCACGGCGTAGATGATCGACACAGCGATCAGTCCGATGCCGAGGCCGACGTACGGGTGGGTCGTGGTGTCCTGGATGTTGCCGAGGTAGTCGGTGGAAAGGCCGGTGCCCGTCTGGACAGCGATGCCGATACCGCCGATGACCCCGAAGACTCCGATGAACCACGCGAACACCACCAGTGCGGTGGACAGCTTGTTCAGTGTTCTGGACAATTCGGTCATGACGTTCTCCTCTTGTCGGTGGACCGGTATTTCCGGTCTCACTGGTATCCACTATACCACATAATGTGATTAATGGCAAAAGAGAGCCCCACCGCTCACGTGAAGCGGTGGGGCAGCTCTGTGGGGCTCTCGTCAGATGACGCCCTCGATCAGTCCGACCGGCGGCTTACCCTCTTCCCGCAGCTTGGCGTTGCGGATGTAGTCAGCCACGTTGTAGCCGAGGACGGCAACCCCGAACGGGCCGGAGACTGCGGTCGCGAGGACGGTGGTGCCTGCCCGGACCAGCATGGTCCGACGCTGCTCCGCGTCCTGCGGCAGTACCGATCCAACGGTGCGCCGCCACCATGGCTCGTAGTACTCGACCTCTTCCTCAGCAACCTGCTCGGTTGCGGGAGTTTGGGTGTGAGCACCGGCCTCTGGCGTGGTGTCAGTCATATTGAGTTCTCCTCACTATCGTGCCCGGGGCGGTGTACCCCGAACTGCGTCCAGTATAGCACACACAGTGCCACTATGCCTAACCAGAGGATAACAAGGCTAGGGCAAAGTGGGCAAAAAGAAAGAGCCCCGGTTGCCCGGGGCCCTACGTTCCAGCAATTTCAACGGCTGTAGACCGCCATGTTGAGCTGGACCCTGAGTTCCCGCACCACCTCTTTGAGTGCTGCGGTCTCTGCCGCGTCGTGTTGGACAGTTCGTTCGAGAAGGCTGACCCGTTTTCTCAGTGACGCTAGCGCGACACCTTGTTTACGACGCCTTTCCCGTTCGGCCTTGTTCCGGTCCTCCACGGCTGCCAGGATCGCAGCCTCAGCAGGCGTGAACTCTGGCACATTGTGTAGTTGATGGACGTTTGTCATTGATGCCTCCTTTACGAATAGGTCTGCACTGGACCTCTGGATTTCCACCCAGATTCCCGAGGATTCCTCGGTGCCAGTCCGCCCTTTGGGGCGGTGGCCTCTCAATGACAGGTACCACTATACCACACACTGCTACAGACTGCCACTAACTGATAACGGGCATAGCACTTCCGTGCTCTCCTCACCCGATTTGTCGGGCTGCAACTAACTCCGCATCCACGGTCCGGCTGTACGCCCGTCGGGCGCGGCGAGACCCAGCCGCAGTGCTGACTGGGCCCCCGGACATGGCCGGATACCCTCTGCGACGAGTGTTAGAGCCCGGTGTCGGCAGGCCCCCTGCACGGCGTCATGGCGTACTCCGCTCGGGCAGCGGGTCGCTCGGCCCTACTACCCGGCCAGTTTCCGGACTCGCTTCTGGAGTCGTTTCACGAACGCATCGCGGTACTCAGGATGCGCCTTGACATGCTTGCCGTTTGGATCGTGCATGTGGCAGACCGGTAGCCCTAGATACAGGCGGTCCGGTGGTATCCGGCACGGGTGCTTAGGCTTGCCACCCTCACAGATAATCAAAAAAGCCCCTCTCGCTAATGGCGGGAGGAGCTGGGCACTGTTAGGCTCGGACCCGCCGATGTGACGATCTGCAGCATAGGCCCGGGCCACCCGAGAGGGAAGTGTCCGGGCCGATTGCTATGGAGGACCATGCCGGACCGGCCGTACAGCGACGGGCCCGACCTCAAGGTGCGGGCGCACTTCCGGTTGATCAGTGAGGACTACGAACGGCGCTGGGGCCGCATCCCCACCCAGACCGGCTACTGCAGCGTGGCCGAGGACGGCCGAATGTGCTGGCTCTGCGGCAAGCAGATACGCCAGGGCGACCCGGTCATCCGAAGTGGTGGCTGGCACTGGCACTACGAGCCGGGCAAGGGCCGGATAGCAGGACGGAAGCTGAGACACGGTCGCTGCTCGGGCATTATCCGCATCCCGCTTCCGCCCCAGTCGGCTTCCCCCTTACCGGACGCGCTGAGGATAGCGGTAACCGGTGGCCGTGACTATACGAACTACCTCACAATTGCCACATGTTTAACCCAGGTAATGCCAGTGGCAGCGTTGGCTCAAGGCGGGGCGCGTGGTGCCGACCGGCTGGCTCGCAGGTGGGCCCGGGCCAACGGGATCAAGCCGGTGACCTTCGAGGCCGACTGGGACCGCTACGGCCACGGCGCCGGGCTGATCCGCAACGGCGTGATGCTGGACGAGTTCAAGCCGGAGCTGCTGGTGGCGTTCCCTGGCGGGACGGGCACGGCAGACTGTGTCGGTAAGGCACACGCGAGAGGGGTGCCGGTGTGGATGGCGACGGAGCAACCCTGTCCCGACTGGGCGATCGTCCCTTCCGGGTGATCGGCGGAGTGCCCTACCTGCTCATCGAGTTCGTCTCGACCGGCGAGGTCGTCGAGGTGACCATCGAGCACTCCGGGCTGGACATGGAAGACGGCGCAGAGGGTGTCGTCGCCGCGCTGACCAAGGTCATCGAAGCAGTGCAGCGCGATGCCGCCCTTAGCTGAGCTGGCCGCCAGCGTGCAGCTGCCGCAGAAGGTCTGGGAAGCACTGGACTTTCTCTATGACGAGCAGCAGCAACGCAACTGGATCAGCAGCTATCTCATGCAGTGCGCGCAGCGGCGCCGGAACATGATCTTGTTCACGCTCAAAGAGGCAGGCTACTGACCTGTCCTTTGTCGGAGCCGGGGTCCATGCTGGAAGGGCGCCGGGGAGACGTCGGTTCTACATCTGCTGATGCCTCCATTGGATTCTGCCTCACTGTTGTGGTTGTTGCGTTAACCCACATGTGAGAGTAGAAACTCCCTGTGCGCCTACCATCCCCTGAGGCTTTGTTGATCTCATCAGTGATCAACACCGGAGACCTGGGGACGGCCCTCGATCGGGGTGTGGCACCAGAGCACTTCCCCGGTTACCACGTGGAGTGGGAGTGGCTGTCCCGCTATCTGCGGATGTACCGGGAGATGCCCAGTGCCGACGTGTTGGCCTCGGCGTTCCCGGACTTCCCGTACCGAAGACAGGCCACCGAGGTGGCCTACTACGCGGACCAGGTGGTCGAGCGTGCCAATCAGCGCACCGTCAAGGCGGCGGTGCTCTCCGCGACCGAGGCATTGACCAGTGGCAGCGTGGCCGAGGCGCTGGGCACGATGGTCGGCGTGCGCCTGGTCGCCCCGGCGGCACGTGGCACCGACGCGATACGCAGCAGCATGGTGGCCGACCAGCTCGATGCCGAGTACGACATCGGCGTGCCGTTCCCCTGGCTGACGCTGCACAACAACACCGGAGGCATGCGCCCCGGTGATTTTGTTGTCTTCGGGGGGCGGACCGGCGTGGGCAAGAGCTGGACGCTGGTGCACACCGCCGTCAATGCCGCCCTGCAGGGGCTGTGCGTGCGCTACCTGTCCCTGGAGATGCCGTCCGAGCAGTTGGTAGCCCGCGTGCATTCCACCGCTGCACGGGCTCTTGGGATGGTGCTACGGCACACCGAGCTGCACCGCCGTACCACCGACCGCATCGTCTACAAACAGATCATGGCGAAGCTGGCGGACCAGGTGCCCGGGCGCATCGACGTGGTGGACTCCTCGGACGGGCGCATCACCCCGTCCACCGTCGGCGCGCGCCGGGGCGAGGACCTGGTGGTGGTGGACTACCTCGGGCTGATGAGCCTGCCGGTGGGTGCGCGCGCGGTGGACGACTGGCGGGTGATGGCCTCGATCTCCAACCAGCTCAAGGAACTGGCGATCCAATGCGAGGTTCCGGTGCTGGCTGCGGTGCAGATCAACCGCGAGGGAGCCAAGGCGATGGGGATGCCCGGCATTAAGGACATCGCACAGTCCGATGCGATCGGCCAGGACGCGGACGTGTTCCTGGCGATGCGGCGCATGGGCCCGGCGATGAAGTACAACCTGGCCAAGAACCGGCACGGCCCCTCCGACGTGGTGTTCTACTCGCGCTTCGACCCGGACCTGGGTGAGTTCGGTGAGGTCAGCCGGGACACCGCCGAGCAGTTGCGCGACGACGCCGAAGACCCATGATCGTCACCGAGCGGTGCCTGGACGCCAACTGCGAGCCGTGGTCCGTGCTCCCGTACAAGATGCGCGAGGAACTCTGCGATTGGCTGTGCGACCACGGCATCGATCCGCACACCACGGCCAGTGTTGAGCTGGACCTCATCGACGCCCCGCTGATCCGCATCGAGCGCTACCTCGAAAACGAGACCGGGCACCGCTACCTCGACCCGGCCACCAACGATGCCGCCAAGGTCATTGACGAGGTCTTCCAGCGCACTGCGCCGCCTGCGTGGTGGCAACCGTGATCACCCTGGCCGATGCGCTGGCCACCGGGCACGGCTGGGAGCGCAAGTTCAACTGCCCGGTGCACCCGGACGTCCATCCGTCGGCGAGCGTCAACATCGTCAAAGGCATCTGGTACTGCTACGTCTGCCACTCGTCCGGCAAGGTGGACGGCACGGTCTTCGACCAGCTCCCGGCCGAGAGTGTGCTGTCGTCGGTTCGCGATGCGCTGGAGGAGCCACTCATGCCCAAGCCGGAGACCTGGCTGGACCAGTTCGATGCCGGGCCGCCGTGCGAGTACTGGCTGACCCGCTTCGAGCCGCGCACCGTGGCACACTTCCGGCTCGGCTATGACGTGGTGACCGATGCTGCCACCTATCCGCTGCGCAACGCGGCCGGTGAGGTGCTCGGCGTGGTGCGCCGCCCGTTGGTGGAGACCCGCAAGCGCAAGTACCGCTACCCGCCCGGGATCAAGACCAGTCATCTCCTGTTCAACTACTCGCCGATCAGTGTGGACATCCTGGTGCTCACCGAGGGCGCGACCGATGCCATCGCGGCGTGGGAGGCCGGGTGGTACGCGGTGGCCTGCTTCTCGAACATGCTCTCCACGGTGCAGCTCGGGCTGATCGAGAAGATCGACCCGCGCACTCTGGTCATCGCGTTCGACAACGACGATGCCGGGGCGGTCGGCACCGAGCAGGTCGCGGCGCTGTGCGGGTCGCGGTACGCACTTCGCGCCACGCAGCTGGGCCGCGCCAAGGACCTGGCGGAGCTGGCCCCGGCTGCTCGCGTGAGAATCTTGGAACAAACTATTGCACTATGACTGTTGGCCTGTAGCGTGTCAATCAAGCACAGTGAACCACAGTCAGGAGGAGCAATGGCGACACTACGCATCGCACGGGCCAGTCCCCGGCCCCATGACCGGGCAGAACTGGCCCGTCTTGCTGACCAGGTCAGGGTCTGCAAGGCCGCACAGGTGGCTGCCGAGGCGGCTACACGGGAGGCACAGGCCGAGCTGGTCACCGCGATGTCGGCGCGCGGCTACAAGACGATGACCACCGATCTGGACGACGGCATCCGCTACAAGGTCACCGTCGTGCAGGCCGAGCGGCTGGACGTGAACGAGGCAGGGCTGCGCAAGGCGCTCGGCGCTGGCGTGTACGACAAGTTGTGTGACCTCAAGCTGAACCGGCAGAAGCTGGAGGTTGCGGTGGCCGAGGGCCGGGTGGACCCGGTGGTGGTGGCCACGCACGCGAGCAAGAGATTGCTCACCCCGTACGTGAAGCTGTCCGAGTCCAACAGTCCATTCATCACGCGGGAGCGCGAGCTGGACGACCGGGGTGGAGAGGATGGCTGAGTTGACAGGGCTTCGCAAGCAGCCAGCGAAGAAGACGATCAAGCTCAAGAGAAGTGTCGGTACCCGGCAGCAGACTCCGGTCCGTGACACTCCGGTACACCGGTTCGTGGCCAAGATTTCTGCCAGTGAGGGCGTGCCCTACAAGACCACCCGCGAGGTGGCCGAGGAGCTGGGCGTGTCCACCGGGTGGATTCGCAAGGTGCAGCGCAACAACCTGCTCGGGGTGCCCAGCAAGGCTGCACAGTTCGGGCGCATGCAGATTTACCTCTACAGCCCGAAGGACATCGAGCGCATCCGTGCGTACCTGTCCGACCGTCAGAAGACCTTCGCCAATCCGGGTCGGCTCACCGGCCCGGTCGAGTCATGGGAAGAGGTGATTCGTCGTCGTGAGCGCGCCTCGAAGGATGCGGATTCAGCGTAGTGCGGTGACTCCGCCGAAGATCGTCAAGACCGAGCCGCCACCCGCCGAGACCAAGGAAGTCGAGCGTGCCATCGCGGTGGTTGAAGGTGACCGGATCGAGTACTCGGTCACCCACGAGATCAACGCCGAGGGCGAAAAGGCATGGGTGAAGTACGGCGTCAATGCCGGGATCGGCCCGGGTGAGACAGCCGAGGCAGCCACCGCGCGCATCACCGCATTCGTCAACAACGTGGTGATGAGTGCAGCCGAGACCGTAGCCAAGCAGATTCTGCAGGCATAGGAGGAGAACGTGAAGTTCGGCAAGAGAGCCGGGAAGATCGAGCAGACCCAGTCCAACGCCAGTGGTGACTGGCCCAAGAACCTGCGCGACGGGGATACCCGGGTGCGCTTCGTCGAGGAGATCGAGGACTGGATCGAGTACTGGGAGCACTTCGACGACCAGGCGAAGTTCTTCCCGTGCACCGAGGACCGGGCCACCTGCCCAGGCTGCACCAGCGATTCGGAGAAGACCCGCAAGGCGTCCAAGCGCTACCTGGCCACCGTGCTTGACCCGCGCACCGGCCGGGTGTACGCGCTCAAGCTGCCGATGGACCTGGCCAACCGGCTGTCGCTGCGCAACGACCGCAACGGCGGCACCATCACCAACCGCGACTACACGCTGATCCGCTCCGGCAAGGGGCTGGACACCGAGTACGACGTGGAACAGGAAGAGAAGGTCGCCATCGACCTGTCGGTCTACCAGGACGTGATCGACCCGCAGGAGATGCTGGGCAGCCAGTTCGCTGCCGCCTGGCCGGACTTTGATCCGGATCGTGGGGTCAGCACCAGGCGTGGCAACGGTGGTCGCAGGGCGCGGGACGAGGAGGACGAGCCACGGCGCACCAGGCGGGCCGAGAGTCCGACGATCGCGTCGATGCGGCGTGGAGTGGCTCCTGCGTCACCCGAGGTCGAGGGCGGGGAGCCCCCTTTTGAGCAGCCCGACGTACCTGCGGCTGAGCCGGAGCCTGAGCCGACACCGCCTCCGACACCACGTAGGCGTAGGGCACCAGCTCGTGCCCAGGCTGAGCCACAGCCGGAGCCTGCGCCGGACGAGGATGTCATCGAGATCAGCGAGGACGACCTGCGCAACATGCCTCGGACCGAGCTGATCAACTTGGCTCGCCAGGCTCAGGTCGAGGTCACGCTGACCATGAGCCGGGACCAGATCATCGACATCCTGTTGACCAATTTCAGCTCATGACCGATTCGGCATGGAGCCACCTTCACGTCCACTCGGTCTACTCGTCCGGGGATGCGATCAGCTCTGTGCCGACGTTGGTGGGCCAGGCAGGGGCGAACGACCAGCCCTGCCTGGCCCTCACCGACCACGGCAATATGTCCGGCAGCGTGCAGCTCTACCGCGAGTGCATGAAATCTGGAATCGCTCCATTTCCCGGTGAGGAGTTCTATCTCGTCCGAGACCGGCGCGACAAGAAAGCAAAGCGGCACCACCTCGGAGTGCTGGCGTTCAGCACCGAGGGGTATCGCAACCTGGTCCGGCTCTCCAGCCGGGCACACGCGCAGTTCTTCCACAAGCCGCTGCTCGATCTCGCCGACCTGGCCGAGTGTGCCGAGGAGGGGTGGCTGACCGGGCTGGCGTGCCTGTCCGGATGCTGGTCCGGGCTACCGATCCAGGACCTGTTGAACTACGGGCCCGAGGCCGCGATGAACACGCTGGCCATGTACGCGCTCTGGTTCGACGCCTGCTATGTGGAGCTGATGAACCATGACATCACGTGGGACGACGGCATCACCGATGCCGAGCTATGTGGGGCGCTGGCGGAACTGGCGGATCGCCTTGGGCTCCCCTGTCTGGTTACTGGCGACGTGCACTATGCAAGACCTGTCCAACGGGCAGCACACGACGCGCTTAAACGCCTTGTTTCGTACGGCTCAGGCGACGACGACGGTGTCTTTCGAGGGCATGGCTACCACCTGGCCGCAACCGCCGAGGTGAAGGCTCGGCACACTCCTGCGCACTGGGCGGCTGGGCTAGCAGGAATGGCCGACCTTGCGGCCAGATGGCACCTGAGCATCCCGCAGCTCGATCGCTACCGCTATCGCATCCCACAGATCACGCCCGATCCGATGGCAGTGCTGCGCGCTCGTGTCGGATCGGACAAGAGCGGATTGTTAGCAGAGGAGCTGGCGGTCATCGAGGCCACCGACATGGCCGGGTATCTGCTGCTGGTGGCCGAGGTCACCGATTACATGCGCAGGGAAGGAATCATCTTCCAGGCGCGCGGCTCGGCGTCCGGCTCGCTGGTCTGCTACCGGCTGGGCATCACCAGCGTGGACCCGGTCTGGTGGAAGCTGCGCTACGAGCGGTTCATCACCACCGACCGCACCAAGCCACCGGACATCGACCTGGACGTGGAGTACACCCGGCGCGCTGATGTCATCGCCTGGATCAGGCAGCGCTTCTCGGTGCACCAGATCGGCACCTACCTGGAGCTGGGCATGACGCCTGGCGAGGACGGCAAGGGCAGCCTGGTGGTCAAGTACATGGCCAAGGCACGCAAGTCGCTGGCCGAGGGCGAGACGCTCGCCTGGGACGCGGTGCCCGAGGACGACAAGATCATGCTCTCGATGTTGTCGAGGTCGGGTGCCACTTCTGGGTATGGAGTACATGCGGCCGGGCTGGTCGTGACGACGAGCGACGCCGAGTTCGACCAGCTCGTGCCGACCATGTACGTGGCCAGCAGCAAGACCACTGCAAGCCAGTACACGATGGACGACATCGAGAGCCTCGGCCTGGTCAAGCTGGACCTGCTCGGGCTGCGGGCGCTGTCCACGATCCGGCAGACGCTGGAGAACCTGGGCCGCGATCCGGTGGAGGGCCTGGACTGGATACCGCTGAACGACTCGGCGACCCTGTCCACGGTGCAGCGTGGCGACACAGTGGGCGTGTTCCAGTTCGACGGCTTCACCAATCGGCGCGGCGCCCAGGAACTGCGGGTGCGCAACGTCGCCGACATCATTGCGGTGATGGCCCTATACAGACCTGCGGTGATGGGTTCTGGAGCCACACAGGAGTATCTGGCGCGTCGCTTCAAGCTACACAAAGTTCCAGATATGCACCCGATACTGGGCAAAGCATTGAAGGACACGCACGGGCTCGTGGTGTTCCAGGAGCAGGTCATCGAGATTCTGCGCGCGCTCGGGATGAGCCCGGAGGACCTGACGGAGCTGCTCAAGGCGGTCAAGGCCAGCAACAACAACGTGGCTGCTGCGGCGGAAGTCATCGCTTCCTACGGCGCCGACGTATACCGACTGTGCGCCGGGGCCGGGATACCCGACGCCGAAGGAGCGATGCTATGGCGAGCCATTGAGGGCTTCGCCGACTACGGATTCAACCGAGCCCACGCCACCCGCTACGGACTGACTGCCTACCAGACAGCTTATCTAAAGACCCATCATCCTGTGCCATATTTTGCTGCACTGTTGGCGTCGTTTGCGGGAACAAAGGATAAAGAACCAGAGTATCTACACGCTGCGCGCAGCCATGACGTGCGCGTCAAGAGCGCTGCCGTTAACTCCAGTGATGTCAGCTATGCCCTCGATCCCAGCGGCAGGTTCGTACGCCGTGGACTCATCTCAGTTAAGGGCGTTGGCATCAAGGCTGCTCAACACATAGTGGAGCATGGTCCGTACACCGACCTTGACGACCTGATCGAGAAGTGTGGCAGCAGGCCGGTGACCGGTGGTCAGGAGTGGCTCAAGACCCGTGACCCGAAGGACCTGTGCGGTGTGCTCGGCGCGCTCTACGAGGCCCAGGCGCTGGACCTGTTGCTGTCCGTACCACAGCAGGTGGTGTCGTGAATGTTCCCGTTGGACTACGCCCGCAGGGCAGCCAAGGAACGTGCCCAGGGTCAGTGCGAGGTCATGGTGCGCACGTTGACTGTCGGGGCATGGCATCGCTGTCCTGGCTGGGGCGACGAGGTGCATCACCTATTGCCGCGTGCACGCGGCGGCGTGATCCTGGACGAAGCGCGCGAGGATTATCACCTGATCGTGCTGTGCCGCGATCATCATCGGCAGGTGCACGCGCATCCCGAACGGTCCTACGTGGCTGGACTCACCATCGACGGCTACGTGGTCACCGACAAGCTGACCGGACATCCGGTCTACACCGGCACCGATCCCTACCTTCTGGAGAAGTACGGTGAGTTCGCTCAGCAAGCTGATCTCGACGGACCTCCCGATCACGCCACGCCACGACCGTTGGCTGGGCCTGCACGCCGACGACCCGCTGCCTCCTGACGTGGCGATGTGGGTGGCCGACCAGCTCATCACCCCGCAGCGGGACCGCAGCAACACTTTCTCTGCCTCGGCGACCGGGCGCTGCGAGCGGCAGCAGATTCTGCGCTATCTCAACCACCCGGAGCAGCTGTCCTACGACCCGATCCTGGCGCACCGTTTCGAGGTGGGCCGTTGGGGTCACCTGCGCTGGCAGGCTCAGGGCCTGTCCGCAGGCTGGCTCAAGGAGGCCGAGGTACCGGTCGAGCTAAAGCGCTTCGGGCTCACCGGCACGATGGACGGCCTGGTGGACACCGGGGAAATCTTTGAGTTCAAGACCATCAGGCACCCGGGTTTCAACACGGTGCTCAAGGAGGGCGAGCCCAAGTTCGAGCACATCCTGCAGGTGACCGCCTACATGTGGGCCACCGGCATCGAGCGCACCAGCATCATCTACGAGTCCACCTACTCCGGGGACTGGAAGGAGTTCGTGGTCAAGTTCGACCCGAGCCTGACCGACCTGGTGTGCGAGACGCTGGAGCGCATGGCAAGGCGTATCAAGATACGCGAGCTGCCACCCGTCCTGGAGGAGTGCTTCGAGCACACCGGCCAGTACCGCGACTGTCCGTACCGCAAGGACTGCCTGACCTGGGCGGGGGTGAACCAACAGTGGCCGAACAGAATGAAGATCAGACTCATCCAAAGCTGATCATCTCGCACCGCCGGGCATTGCCTAGTGCCCGGAGGGTGCGCGACGTGCCGCTGGCACTGGGCATGCCGACGCTCGAAGAGCTTGAGGAGGAGTTCTTCGGCTACGTGGATGTCTTGCTGGGACGGCAGGAGCCGCCGATCGACACCGGGGTGCTGACGTTGATGGAAGTGTCCAACGCCTACCTTTCGCGCGGCATCGAGGTGGAGATGATGATCCTGGCTGCCGAGCGCAACCGGGACATCCTGCGGTCCAACCCGTACAGCAAGTTCCGGACCGGCGAGCTGCGCAGCTTCATCGAGCTGGCCAAGAAAGCCCAGGAGCTGGGCAGCCGTAGGCTCACCCAGGCCCAGTTGCTCGCCGAGGCCGAGAAGACCGGCAACGAGCCCGGAGGGATGATGTGATCGTCGTCGGCATCGACCCGTCCACGCGCGGCTTCCACGCGGTGGCACTGATCGGTATCCAGGCACGCACCTACACCGTGGCTGTGGAGTGGCAGAAGCTGGGGCTCTGGGCGCTGGCGCTGCAGCAGGTGTCGCGCATGGCCTCGGACATGATGGCCAGCATCGAGGAAGATCGCGGTCCCGACGAGCCGGTCATGGTCTTCATCGAGGAACCGCTGGTCGCCGGGCGGCGCAACCTGCGCACCGCGCTGCAGATGGCTCAGGTCGTCGGCGCCATAGTGGGCATGGTTGTGGAGTGGACCAACCGGGTATACCTGGTGCCGGTCTCCACCTGGAAGGTCAACACCGTCGGCAAGGGCAACGCCAGCAAAGAAGACGTGGCAGGCTGGCTCACTAGGTACCACTCGGTCTACGCTGCCGCATGTGATGGGCGCCAGGACTTGATAGATGCCTGTTGTATCGCCTGCTACGGGCGCCGCGTTGCAGACGATTCCAGCCTCGTCATCGCCGAGGCTGATTACTGAGCTGTTCGGGTGGAAGTATCCGGAGTGGTACGACGACGGGGCGTGTCGTGACCTGCCGTTGTCGATCTTCTTCGGTGCTGAGAACGCGACCGACACTCAGTTGATCAGTCCCGGTGAGTTACGCCGGGCCCAGGAAATATGCGGCTCGTGCCCAGTGCGGGCCAAGTGCCTGTCCTATGCGCTGGAGCGCAAGATTCTGCATGGTGTCTGGGCTGGTACCTCAGGGCGCACACGCGCGCGTATATGGGCGATGGAGCGCAGGGGAGAAGTAAGCCGGGAGCAGGTGCTCACCGACTACGCAGCGGGGCGCAGCGGCCGGTATGAGCGGCTGCGGCGCCCTCAGATGTCTGCTTCGATCAGCCGGTAGATGCTGGTCTTGGACAGGTCTGCCAGTGCCTCGGGGCTGACCCGGTAGGGCGTGTAGGGCAGCCACTCCACGGTCAGCGGGCGAAGTGAGTTGACCCGGTACCAAGCCAGCTCGTCTTCGCCCGGCCCCACCCGGATGGGAAACACGGCACCGACGATCTCACCAAACGCCAGCCGACGGGTACGACTGCGCGCCGCCTCCAGTTCTAGTCCTGGATCGGTCGCCTCGGTGATCACTGCCACGAGTTTCATCATCACACATAAACGGATAATGCCGCTAGTTCCTGGGAAGAGCGGGAGAGTGCATCATCGTGCCATGAGCGATGAGGGGCCACGCATCATCCGGCTGCCACTGCGTCGGCCGGTGGACCTGGAGGCCATACCCAAGCGCTTCGACTCGCTCTTCCCTCGCCCGTACTACGCCTACCAGCTGCGCCTGGCCGGGCACGACTGGCCGCAGGTCGCGCAGAAGCTGCGCTACAAGAGTGGCCATGCTGCCGAGAAGGACGTGCACAACTGGCTCTACCGGGCTAACGAGAAGCGCACCCGCGAGGGGTTCATCCGCACCCGCGAGGCCATGCACAACGACGCTGTCAACGCCGAGGTCTCCCGTTTGGACAGGTTGCAGGCCGCGTACTGGGAGGACGCGATCGGTGGTGACCTGCCCTCGGCGCAGTTCTGTCTGCGAGTGATCCAGGAGCGCTCCAAGTTGCAGGGCCTGGAGAACCCTCAAGCCAACATTCAGACCCAGATGAACACGCTGGTCATCGGCGGTACGCAGGAGGAGTACATCGCTGCATTGCGGCGTGCTCGGGAGACGCTCGGACCAGCCGCTGCGAGCCGGGTGATCGAGGCTGGTGACCAGCCTGACGTGGTGGACTAAACCCAGACGCCGCCGCGAGGAGGGCAGCCGATGGCCACCCGTTACACGCCGCTGGACAACATCCCGTACCCGGACGGGAGCGTGCTGCCCAACGTTCCGCTGAGCTTCCAGCAGGCACTGAACGAGACCGAGCGGCACACCGTCATCCCGGTCGTCGATCTCAACGATCGAGCCACCAAGATTCCCTCGCCGTTCGTGGGCATGGTGACCTACAACACCGCCACCGATGCGTTCGAGTACTGGGACGGCACTCGCTGGAAGATCGTCAACCAGGTGGCCGGAGCGCCGACCTGGGCCTCTGTATCTGCCACGCCAGCGGTGAACCTGACGCCCGGCAAGTACTACGACCTGTCGATGACGCTCACGGTTCGCTACGCCATGACGGTGCTGACGATCGTCGAGTCGCACGCGGTGGTCAGCGTCTACACGAACATGTTCAACAACTACAACCTCAACTTCACCTGGGACGGTGGCGTTACGTGGTCACGTGGCGTGCTGGAGACCTATACGTACCAGTCCGTTAACGGCGCTGAGACCCACCCGCTCTATCACATAGGAATGACGACGCTGCAGCCCGGCACGCGCAAGGTCACCGCGCGGGCGAGCAACCCGACGACGAGCAACAACACCTCGTCGCTCAGCATCCAGTGGCAGCAGATTCTGGTGATCGGTCTGGCGCTGTCGTCCGGCGGGTTCTGATGGCCTCCGCCGTCTATGTGACCACGCCACTGCAGGTGGTGGCCGAGCAGTTCACTGGCGGCCCGATGGCACTGGTCGCGGTGACGTCGGTGACCACGAACTACGACGCTGCCGGGAATCCGTCAGGCACCACCGGCACCGTGCAGTCCTATGCCTATCCGGGTACGTCTTTCGCCATGAACAACACGGACTGGTTGGTGCAGTACCAGACCTCTGAGGCGACCTACACCAATGCTCAGTTCACCCAGCTGTTCACGATCTTGAGCGGTGGCACGGCTGGTCTGGTGGTCATGCAGCGACCCGATCCTGGTGATCCCATGACGGCCGATCTCTCGATCTGCTGTGCCGGAGATGTCAGCCACGGGATGCAGGTGGCGTGGGGCGATGCCACCACTACCGACATGACAGGATTGTTTACCAATAAGCCCAACAAGACCACGCATACCTATGCCAACCCAGGCAACTTTACGATAACTGTGAAACTGTGGAGTGCCACAGTGGGCACTGCACTGGCTACCCAGACGGTTCAGTTCCTGGCTCAGCAAGACATCACCGCATTCGCTGAGACCGACAGTCAGATTGATACCACCGTCGCGTCGCCTTCTGGTTCGAGCGCATCGTCTCCTTCTGTCGGTCTGCTGGGAGAGGCAATGGTGTTGGGCGGTGCCAGCTGGGTGCCAGGAATCTTCGGTGCCCCGACCGGGGAACCGGCCAGTGATGTGTTGACTCGCGGCGTGAGTGGTGGTGGCCTCGACTTCCTGGCGAAGGAGACTGAAGTCGGCACTCTCAGCTCTGCGGAGTTGGCGCAGATGGCTCCTGAGAGCGAGCAATTTGTCGGTGGGGAGATACCAACGTGAGCGCGGGCGTAGCTGACCTGGTATGTGAGCAGGGCGCGGACTGGGCGGTTCAACTGTTCTGGCAGATCGACCAGACCAACGAGGCGATCCAGGCCCAGGGCCCGATGGACATGGACGTGGTCAACCCGATCACCGGGCAGCGTCTGATCCGGCTGGACGACGGTGCCAACGGAGGAATCCAGACCGGCGGTGCGCCCTACGGAATCATCGAGCTGGTCATCGCCAACAGCATCACCAATCAGTTCGCGCCGGGTACCTACAACTACGACTTGTTCGTCTATTCGGTCGGGCCGCCATTGCAACGAGTGAAGCTGCTGACGGGGAACTTCATGGTCCCAGCCAAGATCACCAACCTCGGTACCCAGCTCACACAGCAGGTCGGTTCCAGTGTCTTACCGCCGGACATCTGGCTGTCCGCCACCGTGGCCAACCCGGTGGTGTTGACCTTCGACAACACCCAGTCGGCCAACCTCAACAAGAACGTCGAGGTCGGTGTGCCGATGCGTGCGAGGATCACCACGACGGGCAACGCCAGCTCGATCAGTCCCACGGCAGCGGTCAACTATCACAACAGCGCCGGGCAGAACAAGCCGGTGGTGGGTAGTACTGCCCAGGCAATCTTGGGGTCGTCCATCACGAGCTGGATCAATAATCAGTCCGTGGTGACGGTGACCTACAACGCGCAGACGGGTGGTCTGACGATCACCAAGGTCGAGACCACGGTGTGAGGAGGCTGGCATGGCCGACCAGGTGATCAGGATTACCAACGGCGCCTCGCTGGTGGTGCGTACCGGAGCGATCCTCGGAGTCGGCCCGCAGGGGCCCATCGGACCGCAGGGACCGGTCGGCGCGCAGGGCATCCAGGGCACGATCATGTTCACCACGCCGACGGCACCGACCAGCGGGATGCGTGACGGTGACCTCTGGGTGAATCCGTCCACCGGCATCCTGTCCGTCTACAACGCGACCAGCGGCAACTGGGTGGCGGGCAGCACCTCGATCAAGGGACCGCAGGGCATCCAAGGCATCCAGGGCATCCAGGGTCCGGTCGGACCGACCGGTCCTAGCGGTGCTGCCGCTGCCGGGTTCGCCACCTACGATCTTCTGTTGCCATCAGCCAACCGGCCTGCCATACCGTGACCGCATTCGCTGACCCGGACGCTCCTGCCCCCACTGCCAGCGAGATACATCCTCGGCTGGGGCAGCGGTTCCCGACCGCTGGTGGTGGCGATGGTGGTGGCGGGAGCGGGACTGGAGAGCCAGGTCCGGCCGGTCCTCCAGGAGACCAGGGGCCGCCTGGTGACACTGGTCCTGCCGGGCCACAAGGACCGCCTGGTTCTGGCACCTCGTTCGTGCAGACATTGATCGCGCCTGCTGTCAACACTCCCTACACGATCACTCACGGCCTCAACTCACTGCATCCGCTGGTGCAGCTGTGGCTTGCGAGCGGGCCGTTCATGCTGGCCGAGGTCAGTGTCGTTGACGCCAGCAGGGTGCAGGTCACGTTCAAGGTCGCACCACCGGGCGATGTGAATGTGGTGGTGGCGGCAGGGATTCCAGTAAGCGGCGGGGGAGGGGGAGGAGCGCAGGCGTTCCGCTACGTGCAGGCGTCGGCGGCCACGACCTGGACTATTGATCATGGGTTGTCGTTCCGGCCCAATGTCTCAGCTGTGGACTCGACCGGCACCGAGATGTTCCCGGGCTCGGTGAAGCACATGAGCGACACCCAGGTGGTTCTCACCTTCTCGGCTGCTGTCGGCGGCGAGGCGTATCTGAGTTAGGGGGAGAGCATGCCTGTCATCTACGGTGCGGTTGACCTGGTCAAGAACGAACTCCGCAACGCCGTCGTCCAGAATCTAGGCAGCGCCCCGGCCTCGCCGGTCAAGGGACAGATTTACTTCGACTCCACCGCCAAAGTTCTGTACTGGTACTCGGGCACCCAATGGGTTGCCGCCCAGGGAGGCGCCGGAGCTGTCCCGTCCGACACGGTCACGACCCAAGCGATCGGTGACGTCGCCGCTGCCGGTTCGTCCACGCTGTACTCGCGCGGCGACCACAAGCACGGCGAGCCGCTGTTCGGTGGGTCCACCGCAGAGACCACGTTCGGCACGGCCAAGAACGACGGCTCGGCGCTGACCATCTCTCGTTCGGACCACCTGCACGGCAACCCGACGCACCTTGCCGCCGACCACTCGTCGATCCCCATCTCTACGTTCGCGGCGGCGACCGCCAACGTCAACATGGGCAGTAGTTTCAAGATCTACAACTTGGCTGACCCAACCGCCACCTTCGACGCGGCCACCAAGAACTACGTCGATACCACGGCGCAGGGTCTGGACGCCAAGCAGTCGGTGAAGGCCGCCACGACCGCCAACATCACCCAGTCGGGCACCCAGACCATCGACGGCATCAGCTGTGTCGCCGGGGATCGGGTGTTGTGTAAGGACCAGACGACCGCTGCTACCAATGGCATCTGGGTGGTCTCGGCTGGTGCCTGGACCAGGGCCACCGACATGGACGCCTGGACTGAGGTGCCCTCGGCCTACACCTGGGTGGAGACCGGCACCGTCAATGCCGACACCGGCTGGGTGTGTACCGCCGACCAGGGCGGCACGCTGGGCACGACCAACATCACCTGGACACAGTTCTCCGGTGCCGGTGCGATCAACGCCGGGGCTGGCCTGACGAAGACCGGCAACACCGTTGACGTCGTCGCGGGTGACTCCACGCTGACCGTGGCCGCCGACTCGGTCGTCGTCAACACCACCGTCATCGCTACCGTCGCATCGCTTGCGAGCTACACCAAGAAGTACGCGGCGGGGCTGACCGGGACCGCTAGTCCGGAGACGATCACGCACAACCTGAACACCCGTGACGTGCAGGTCACGGTGCTCAACGGCGCGAGCCCTTACACAGCTGTCGAGGTGGACTGGGACGCCACTACCGTCAACAGCGTGACCATCCGGTACAACCCGAACCTTGGTTCCGGGTATCGGATCGTGGTGGTGGGCTGATGCCACGCAGCTACGGCACCACCAACGCAGGGCCGTACACAACCGCTCCGGCTGTCGGAGCGGCTGGGGATACCTACTGGAACAACACCTCAAAGACGCTCTACGTGTCCGACGGGACGGTCTGGCGTGTCGCTACTCCAGGAGCACTGCCTGCCGGTGGTGCTGCAGGCCAGGCACTCGGCAAGTTCACCACGGCTGACTTCGACGTTGGCTGGCTGACCTACAGCGGTCAGCTGATGAGCACGTACAACGGCTCGCTGGACACCCAGCTCACGCCGGGTATCTATGTGCGTACCTCGGTGGCTGGTGACCCGATCGCCACTAGCAACAGCGTGATAGTCGAGGTGCTCGCCGGGCAGGACAGCCCGCAGCAGTGGCGCCTGCAGCGCATGCACGGAGCTACGGCTGCGACGTACGGACAGATATTCCAACGGACGAGCAGCGCTGGCTCTGGTGCCTGGTCACCGTGGATCAACGTCGGCGCTGGGGCCTTTCCGATCCTCGTTGCCTATGGATCAGACACCGGACCATTTGCTATTGGTGCCACAACATTCGGGTCCGCTACGACATGGGGCACAGCCGGTGGTCTGCAGCAGACTTTCACGCCGCTCGCCAACCATGTTTACCGCATCAGAGTCTCGGTCGTGCAAGTCTTTGGTGGCGCCACCGGCAACGGGATTTACATGCAGCTGACTCGTGATGCCGGTACTGCGCTGGGAACAATCTTTGGCCTCCAGGCGTACTTGACCGGTGTATTGCGCACCTTTGGTCCATCGGTCGAGTACATCGGCACGCTCTCGAATCCGGGAACAGCGACCACCATCGGCATACGTGGATGGAGCAGTCAGGCATCGTCAGGCGCAGTAGCTGCTGAGACAGGCAACCCCGTCTTCATGACTGTCGAGGACCTGGGTCTGCTCGGTGGGAGTGCTGCTCCGAGCGCAGCGATCCCGGCGGGTGGCAGCCTCGGCCAGGCGCTGGTCAAGAACAGCGGCTCCGACTACGACATGGTGTGGGGCGGTGCTGCCCCGCTCGGACTGATCGGGTTCAGCGCGGTGACCGACGGCGCTAACCGAACGGCGACAGGGTTCGCTACCGCGACGGATCAGGGAACCATCTCCGGCATCACGATCGTGGCTGGTCGTCGGTACCGGATTCGGGTTGTCTGGCCGGGCATCTCTGCGACGTTCTCAGCAGGTAACGGCGCGGTGCAGGCAGCCATCAGCAGAAGTGGCTCCCAGCACGGTGATACGTTCGGTGGCCGAAGTGGGGTCAGTGGCTTCGCTCAGTCACCCGTCATAGCTGAATGGACCGGTTCCTATACAGCAGGCACCTACAACTTCTCCTGGCGCGTTTGGTGCGGTGCGAGCGTCACTGGCGTGGTGACAAGCGGAACGATCATCACGACAGTGGAGGACCTCGGCGCGCTGGTGTAGCGGCGAGGAAAAAATATTGGCGAGCCCAGATTTTGGTCACTATGCCACACTATTGCGCGTTTACATGCCTGGACAGTGGCCCTACCGTGAAGTCATGAGCGACGGGAACGGATCATGACCGAGTACGCGCCCAACGCCATCAAGCATCTCTTCGACACGGTGCACGCCGCCATCCCGCAGGCCATCCTCTCCGGGATAGTGGGTGATTCTGCCCATACCTACGGATACCACCGTGGTCGCAATTATGTGGGCAGCAACGACTACTCGGTGCAGACACCGCCGGACAAGAAGGGCAACGGCGAGGCCGCCAGTGCCATCGACATGTCCTGGAGCGAGGCGAACTGGCAGTACACCGTCAGCCAGCGTCTGCTCAACGCCAAGAACGACTCGCGGATGAATCCGATCCGTGAGTTCTTCGGCAGTACCGACGGGCGCAACGTGTGCGGTTGGGACTACTACGGCAACTACTCGGTTACGAGTGACGACTCGCACCTCTGGCACGTCCACATCTCGGTCTTGCGCGAGTATGCGGACAACGATGCGGCGCTACAAGGTGTCGCCCAAGTTATTACTGGCGCATCAGGGACGGGAGACTGGTTCGACATGGCGACACAAACTGATCTTGAGAACGCTGTGCGCAAGGTGCTCAACGAGGCTACCCCGCAGGGTCAGACGAGCTGGGCAAACTCGTACAAGAACATCACGTACAAGGCCGCGCACGATTTCTACAACGGGGCCCAGAACTTGACGGTGCCACGGATCGACCCCAGTACCGGTGGTCCGTCGATGTCCAGTCCGTCGCGACACGGCAACGTGCTCGCCTACATCGACTACCGCACGGCGGAGATGGAGAAGGACATCGCCGCGATCAAGGCGAAGCTGGGAATTGCGTAGAGAAAAAAATTGGCGAGCACCCAAAAGCTGCCACTATGTCACACTATAGGGATGAACCGCGATGACCCATAGAGATGAGCCGAAGCCGGAGCGCGAGCCCGAAAGGCGTGACAGTGGCGACGCCCACTTGAAGGGCGCTCAGCCGGATTGGTTCGACGAGGAGCACGAGGCCAGGCTGGCGGACGAGAACGACGAGACAGCCGAGGACCCTACGTGAGTGATACCCCAGAAGACCTGCCCGAGGGCGCCATCATGGAGCCCCATCCTCGCTATCCACAGGTGCACCAGGGCGTCGATTACGGCGATGAGAGCGGCGAGGATTCCAGCGAAGAGTGCGGAAATCAGGACTAAGCCGAGAAAGAGGATGAGGTACAGCAGCAACCACTCCCCCACGAGCGGATAGCTTCCCACAGGAGAGGCTCGAATGAATGAGCCCTACTGGTCTCGGTCTGGTCGCATTGTTGACCGGGATCGCCGCTCTCATCACGGCGATCGGTGGAGTGTTGCTGGCCATCCGCGCGGTGCGCTCCAACGAGCGCAAGGCGGCTCAGGAGGAGTTGGAACAAGTCAGTCAATTGCTGACAAGGGAACGCCATGAACGTATCGCGGCCGAGACGCGCAACCATGAGCTGGAGCTGCTGCTCGTCCAGGAGGGCATTGCGCTGCCGCCTCGGGAGCCAGTGACACCGTATGAGCCCTACGGACATGGCAGCGAAGGTGCTGCGGACGCCGACAATCGCGTTCGTGGTGGCGGCACTTCTCCTCGCCACGTCGATCGGCTTCGGCATCGCCGCCGCAAACGCGAAGACGACGAGCCCTAGCGGCTCAACGACCACCAGCCTTATACCTGGCCCTTCCGGGCCGTCAGGCCCATCCGGACCGCCGGGTCCGGCAGGCAGTGCAGGAGCGAGCGGTGCAAGAGGAGCAACGGGTCCCCCAGGCGCTCAGGGTGATCAAGGACAGGCGGGCGCCCCAGGCACTTCCGGCCAGCAAGGCATTCCGGGGGCTGTCGGTGGAACTGGCCCGCGCGGGCCTGGCGGGGCTGCTGGGAGTGCTGGTGACGTTGGACCAAGTGGTGCACCGGGGCCTAGAGGCCCTAGTGGACCGCCTGGTGCATCTGGACGACCTGGCCCATCGGGGCCGTCAGGACCGCCCGGCGGCATAGTCTGCCCGCCGTCGTTCACGCCCTCCACGTTGGTGCTGAACGCTCCTGGAGGGCAGATCACCCTGTTCACGTGCCTGCAGGGGTGACGGGTCTGGCGGGCGATGATATTTCCGTGACCAGTCCGCAGCGGTTGTTGTCTCGGAGCCTTGCCGTGGTGGGTGAGACCGCCCAAGCTCCAGAGCTGCAAGCCGCCGGTCCGATCAGCGCACTGCCGCTCTCGCAGGACCTGGCGCTCTACGCGGGCGATGACTTCTACCTCGACCTGACGGTTACCAACCCAGACAGCACAAACGCCGACCTGACCGGAGCCACGCCGAAATCGGAAATCCGGGTGACGGCGGCGGATACGACCGCGATAGCTACCTTCATCGCCACCGTCGATGCAGTCAACAAGAACGTGATCCATCTGCACCTGTCGCACACGAGTTCGGCCGGGTTGCCCGCCGCTGCGGTCTGGGACTGCCAGATCACCGACGCTGGCGGGAACATCACCACGCTGGTCGCCGGGAAAGTGACCGTGACGGCCGAGGTGACCCGGCCATGACCAGTCCGTACAAGGTTGCGGTGAGCACACCAGGGACGAAGACCGCTGCACCGCACCTCGTGCGTCCCAGCGCTTCGGCGGCATTGAAGAACCGGCCGACCGCCACTGCGCAATCAACGGGCCCGGCGGGAGTGGGAGTGCCAGCCGGTGGTCGGCCCAACCAGTTGCTGGCCAAGGCTTCCTCTGCCGATTACGCCACTACCTGGAGCGTCGCGCTCACCGTTGGCACCACAGCGCCCAGCTCACCCTCGGTGGGCGACGTCTGGATCGACACAACCTGAGAGGAATCAGATGACTGGACCCCATGTCGTGGTCACCGGCCCGATCCAGGGCACGGTCACTGCAGCCGACGGTACCGAGTACGACGTGTCCGCCGACCAGATCGAGGTGGAATCCCCGGAGCGCGCGCTGGAGGTCGCCGAGCTGATCGGCCAGCGCTACGAGAAAGAGGGGCATCCGCTGTTCCTCTACAGCGAAGAGAAGTTCAGGCACGTCAAGCGATCGGGGGCCTGAGTCATGGCTCGTGCCGCAGCTGCCGCTGAGAACGCCGCGCTGAACGGCCTGGACGGAACCGGCGCCACCAACGTCATCGGCTACGTGTCGCTGCACACGGGTGACCCCGGCACCACAGGCGCTACCGAGAACGCGGCGACCGGTGGCTATGCCCGCCAGGCGTGCTCCTGGAACGCCGCTGCCGGTGGCGCCAAGACGAACTCCAGCTCGCTGTCGTTCTCCACGGCAGGGTCGGTGGCGGTCACCTACTTCGGCACCTACAACGTGGCCAGCGCTGGCAACTACGCGCTGGGTGGTGCGCTGGCTTCCGGCGTGACCGCAGCCACCATCACTATCGCGGCGGGTGCGATCAGCGTCTCGATCACATGAGCCCAGATGGCGACGCCGACCCAGGACCCGCACGTCGTCATCGAGGATCAAGACGACGGCTGGGTCGTCTATCGCCGGGATGACGGCGCCCGCTGGCGGGTGGACGGCACTTGCGTCGGCATCGGCAACTGCATTATCGGCGCGGTCATCGACGTGGACGGCGCGCCCACCGTAGTGCGTGACCACGAGCACCTGGATGAGCTGCGGGTTCTGCTCGGTCCACGGCTGGGCTACGCGCTGGACTCCCCGGTGGCGCCCGGCTTCGAGGGTTGCTGTCCGCTGGTGATCACGGAGCTTGAGCCGTGACTCAGAAGTTCTACCTGCACGACGCGAACTCCAGTGTCGCGGGCACTCTTCCCACCACCAAACAGTCCAGCCTCACCTCGGCGCAGACCGTACCCGGGGCGAGCACGCCTCGGGTGATGAACGGCACGATCGGGACCTCTACGGGGCCCGTCACCGTGGCGATCAACACCAACGCAACCACCTCGGCGCAGCCGACGTGGTTCCGCACCTGGGTGTCACCGCCACTGGCGGCCGGGACGTACGGCGCCGGGAGCTGGCACCTCAACGGCGGGTATTCGGAAGCCAACGCGGCGTCCAACTTCTTCACCGGCATGTGCATCTACTTCTGGCGGCCGGGCACGGGCGCGATGGTCGGCACCCGAATCTGCGACGTCACGACGGCGAGCAGCGCAGTAGAAGCCTTCACGGCGTTCAGCATCTGTGACATCACCGTGACCGGCGCCAACGTCACCATTCAGAACGGCGACGTTCTCGTAGTCGAGTGGTGGCGGGAGAACACCACCCAGTCCATGGGCACCGCCTACAACAACACGATCTACTACGACGGCACCACCGAGGGCGCTGCCCCCATCGCAACGTACCTCAACGCACCGGCCGACATCCCGCTGCAGCTGGTCGCACCGAGCGCACGCACCATCAGCGGGTTGGTCGCCTCTCCCACCTCCGTCGCGCTGAGCTGGACGGCGGACGCCGCCGCGAACCCGGTTCCGACCTACGCCATCTGGCAGTCCACCGACGGGTCCAGCTTTAGCCAGATCGCCACCGGTCAGACCGGTCAGACCGGTTACACCGCGACCAGCCTGACCACTGGGCAGCCTTACTGGTTCTACGTCGTCGGCAACAACTCGCAGGGCTCGTCCACCTCGAACACGGTCGGTCCGCTCACCCCGACCCTGTTCTCTCGCAGCTACAACTTCGAGGGCGGCGCCAGCGGCTCCAATATCACGACCACGGACACCGGCAGCGGCGATTCCTTCGACGGCGTCGGCAGTTCCTTCACCCCGACGTACAACACCACGCAGGCGATGCACGGCACCAAGGCGATGGCCGCGACTGGAGGCGTCGGCAACGCCAACTCCACGGTCATCTGGAACGTGCCGACCAAGACGACGCTGTACGCGCGCTTCTATCTCTACATCACCAGCCTCCCGACGAGCCCCGCCGTGTGGAGGCTGTGCACCCTCACCGGCTCCGCTTCGACCATGGACGTCTGGATCAACAACACTGGCCCGCTGTTTCTCCAGTCGAGCGGTACCAACGGCCCGCTCGGCGCGGTCTCGGTTCCCACGGGCCAGTGGGTCCGGATCGAGCTGTCGATGGTGAGTTCCGGGCCGAACACTGTCGGCACAGTTCGGCTGTATAAGAACGCGGACTCGTTCCTGCTGCCAGACGACGTCATCACGATGAACGCGACGGCCCAGTTCAGCGCGACCACGGCAACCTTCGGGGAATACTCCACGTCCGGAAGCCAGCCGACGATCTGGCTCGACGATCTGGCGCTATCCGAGGGAAACTGGCTCGGTCCGGCCGCAACGGCTCCGTCGAACGCGGTGATCGTGAAGAACCCGTCGCCGACGCCGTCGCTGAAGGTCACGGCCACCTCTGGCTCGTTGGCGAGCTTCTCACCCGTCTCGGGCTCCACGTACCTGCTTTTGTGTGTGACGCTCACGGACGGCACCGGCACAGGCGGAGCTGTCACGAGCGTGGCTTGGTCTTCTGGTGGGTCCGGTTCGTGGGGAGCGTCGCCGCTGGCGAGATGGCAGGCGGATGGATTCTCGCCGGACATATCCATCTGGATGGTGCACTGCACGAGCAACCCAGGTCCGTCGGTGATCGCGGTCACGGGAGGCTCGGGCGTCCTTCATATCCTCGCCGACATCGTCGAGATCAGCGGCGACAACTACACCTCGCTGCTGGGCGCCACGGCCAACTCCAACTCGGGCACAGTGCCCACCGTCACTCTCACGCCGACCTATTCGGGTAGCTGGATCGTCGCCGCGTTGGAAGACACCTTCGAGGCTATCTCGAACCCGACCCCGAACGCCGCCACGGCTATCTCGGACAATGACACGACATACTCAGGCGCGACCGCACTCTCGATGGCTGGCGTTGCCAACACCATTGCCTCGACCGCGCAGACCATCGCCCTCACCAACACGGTCAGCAACGCCAGCACTTATCGCTTCGCCGCCGAGATTCGCGCGCTGTCAGCCGGACCAACCGCCACCGCCTCATTGTCGATCGCCGCCGGTCCGGCTTCGGCAGCAGCACCGGCCACGGCTACGGCCAGCATGAGCCTGGCTGCCAGCGCTACACCAGCAGCTCCCGTCACGGCTACTGCCAGCATGTCGCTCTTGGCGACCGGCAGTGCCGCTGCGACCGCTCTCGCCACAGGTACAGCCAGCCTGTCTATTTCGGCGACAGGGACGATTGCTGCCGCGCCTACTGCTACCGCAGCGCTGAGTGTTGTCGCCGGTACTGCGGTGGCTGTCGCGAAGCCAACGGCTACAGCCGTGCTGGCTTTCAGTGCCACCGCTGGCGCCGCCGTCATTGCCGGGACGGCAACAGCGGTGCTGGTCATCAGCGCCACTGGCACGTTTGCGGCACCGGTCAGCGCCACAGCTGTGCTGGTCATTGCTGCCAGCGCACCAGCAATTGCTGCGCCTAGCGCAACGGCCTCACTCACGCTGCTCGCTACCGGGACGGCCTCGGCGGTGACCGGTGTGACAGGGACAGCTGTGCTCGTTTTCAGCGCCGGTCCGGTCGCCACTGTCGTGCCCGTATCGGCGACAGCCGCGTTGTCACTGCTGGCTAGTGCGGCAGCTCGGGCGGCGGCGCCGAGCACCACCGCTGTGTTGGTGCTTTCCGCCGGAGTTACTGCGGCTGCTGTTCCCACGGCAACAGCGGTACTTGTCATCGCGGCGAGCACGGTAGCGGTAGCTGCACCGAGCGCGACCGCACAACTCACCTTTGCTGCCAGCGCTGTCCCGTCATTCTCCGGGGCGGCGGCGCTCACCATCACCGCCACGATGGCCGTGAGCGCACCGGTTACGGCTACTGCAGTGCTGGTCATAGGCGCCACGGCAGCGCCTAGTGCTCAGGTGACTGCGATAGCCACCATGGCGCTATCTGCTACCGCCACCGCTCTGGTGGGCGGCGGTCTGACCGGTGCTGCGGTGCTGGTGGTCAGTGCCAGCGTCACCGTCAAGGCAGCGGCGGGCGCGACCGCTGTACTGGTGATTGCCGCTACCGGTGCGGTTCAGCCGGTACCGGTTTCTGGCACCGCCGTGCTGAGCATTGCGGCGAGTGCTGCAGCTGCTGCGGCGGGAACAGCCGCTGCCGTGCTCGTGATCTCGGCAACCGGTTCTGTGCAACTTCCAGGGGTCAGTGGCACCGCCGTACTTATCATCTCGGCGACGGCCATTCCTAAGGCGACCATGACCGCCACGAGCGTGTTGGTGATCTCGGCAAGCGCTGCGCCAAAGGCAATTGCTGTCGCTAACGCCGTGCTGGTCGTCTCGGCTGCGGTCGTCGCTGCTGCGCAGGTCGCTGCAACTGCCTCGCTCGTGTTGTTCGCGGGCCCGGCCAGTGCAGCGGCGAAGCTCACCGCGAGTGCAGCGCTTGTCATCAGTGCGATCGCCACCGCGACAGCTGGTGGCATCACCGGTTATCCCAAGGTCTGGACGGGTAGCACCTGGGCGCTCAAGCCTGCCAAGGTGTGGACTGGTACCAGCTGGGCCACCAAGCCGGTCAAGGTATGGACCGGCTCGACCTGGAAGACGGTGGTATGACCGCGCAGCTTGCCCTGGCCAGGCCACCAGCCGACCGTACCGAGCTGTATCTGCTCGTGCAGACGCTCTGGGGTATCACCATCCCGTCCAAGCAGGTCTGCCCGGAGCACAGCACGCCGTTCGATGCGCTGGCCGAGGCGTTCTTCGCCAGTGCCCCGGTGAGCGTGTGGCTGGCCAGTCGTGGCCTGGGCGGCAAGAGCCGCACGTTGGCCTACCTGACGCTCACTGAAGCCGTCGTGCTGGGCGCAGATGCCACCGTGCTGGGCGGATCGCTGTTCCAATCACAGAACGTCCAGGAGGCCATGCGCGAGGGCTGGAACGCGCCCCTGGCCCCGGCATGGATGATTCAGAGCGACATCACAAGCCAGCTGGTGCTCTCCAACGGTGCGATCGTGCGCCCGCTGACGGCCTCGATGAAGACCGTGCGTGGCCCGCACCCGCAGCGGCTCCGCCTCGACGAGGTGGATGAGATGGACCTCAAAATCTTCGACGCGGCCATGGGCCAGCCGCTGCAGAAGAAGGGCATCCAGTCCCAGACGGTGGCCAGCAGCACGCTGCAGTACCCCGACGGCACCTTCGCCGAGGTGCTCAAGCGCGCCGACGAGCGCGATTGGTCTGTGCATCGCTGGTGCTACAAGGAGTCGTCCAACGACTACGACGGCTGGCTCACCCAGGAGATGGTCGAGCGCAAGCGCTCGGATGTGTCTGCCGAGATGTGGCGAGTCGAGTTTGAGCTGCAGGAGCCCAGCGTCGGCAACCGTGCATTCGACTCCAGTGCCGTGGCCAAGATGTTCTCGCTGCGCCCCGGCGAGATGTTCAAGAGTGCCGCGCGCGCGGAGCTGGAACGCTATGAGTTCGAGAAGCCGGAGCGTGCAGCAGAGTATGTGATAGGTGCAGACTGGGCCAAGGAGCAGGACTACACGGTGATCTCGGTCTGGCGCTGCGAGCGCCGACCGGTGCGGCTCGTGTACTACTACCGGGCCCATCGGCGCCCGTACCCCGTCATGATCGGGGAGTTCAATAGGCTCAAGAAGGCTTACAACGCAAGGGGAATCCACGATGGAACAGGTCTCGGCAATGTGGTCAACGACTACATCGAAGGTCGCGCAGTCAACTTCGTCATGGTCGGACGAGAGCGTGACGATCTTCTGTCCGAATACGTCGCAGCGGTGGAGCGCGGGGACGTACGAGCACCAATGGTCTTCTCCGCTTATACCGCCCATCTCTACGCAACGATAGAGGACTTGTACTTACACCGCGAGTATTACACCAGCCACCTTCCTGACCCGGTGTCCAGCTTCGCGTTGGCCTGGCACCTGATGAAGAAGCCGCAGTTGGTGGGCGCGCAGGTGGTGCCGCGCAGTGGTGAGCCCACGCCGATCATTGCCGGGCTGCTGGGCTCGACAGCCGCTGGTGAGGACGCTGCTGCTTATGACGGCCCGGCCGGGCTCAAGCTGCCGTGGCGTCCCGACGGTGAGGTACACAGCCCTAGAGACACACAAATGACATTTTTTGACGTTTAGAAGGCAAAAAGAAAGGGCCCCTCTCGGGGCCCTGCTCTAGTGGGTCAGGATGATGGCCTGCGGGCTATGCCTCGTCAGGTTGTACTCGTTCGCGAGGCCGTGCATTCGCAGCCTGGTCCTGATGTTGCGAGATCGGGTCATGACATGGACGCCTCGCCAGAAGCGCCCGTCGTAGACCTCTCCTCGGTACCAAACGCTCATCTCAGTTCTCCTCTGTGTGGTGGGGTTTGGTTACTCCATTATCCCACACTATTGCACATCGGGCAATAAAAGGCCCGCCAAGACTCCCACCGCTCTGTAGCGGGAGTCCTGGCGGGTCAAGCTCTACCGGGGACTTCTCTCGACTCGATACGGTCTCCCGGTCTGGGCCGATTCATGGCCACAGTCCTTCGATAGTCGCCCAACTCAATGCGGGCCTCTCTGTCGGCGGGCCTGCGTTCGGCCCTATCGCCTCGTACCGATATGTGGGTGTATTCATATGGGCTTCTCTGCCCTTCACACACCGTCTCCAGCGATGACTCCAAGGTAACACACTATGCCACACAATGCAAGCCCAGGGCAATAAAAAAGGGCCCTTTTCGGGCCCTTCTGGGTTGGTTATTCTGGGAGTAAACCATCACGAATAGTGTGGAATCGTGCATTCCCACTCACATCCATGATCCGCAGTGTGTTGTGCTCGGGATCGGTGATCAGCTTTCTCACGTGACTCCGATACTCGTCGTGGTCCAGGCCCATGGCGTCCATGACCAGCTCGACCAGAGCGCGATCATATTCGGTGTTCTCGTGATCCTCGCTGGCCAGCTCTTGAGCCAGTCGCACCAGCTGTCGGATCGAGATGCCTGTGTTGATACGCATCAGTTCTCCTCTTTCCGTGTTCGGTACCTCCGAACTAGCTCCACTATACCACACTGAGCCCAGATTCGGGCATAAAGAAAGCCCCGCCTCAGCGGGGCTTCCTCCACGCGGGGTAAGGAAACACTCGTCGTGATCCGTTCCGCTCGCGCACGTCGTCCTCTTGCACATCGAGGAAGCGGCGCATTGCCAGCCGATCGAACTCCTCCTGGGTCATCCGTGCGGGCACGGTAGGCGCCTCTGGTTCGGATGACGGTGGTGGAGCCGATCTGGCCTGCCTGCGCCGATTCAATGCTGCGCCGTAGACGAGCGCGAGATCGACAACGAACATGGCGTTCTCCTCCTCTCGTAGTAAGAGGGCCACACCTAATCCCCCGACTTGATGTGGCCCTACGCACACAGTATATCACACTATGCTACACACAGCAAAAGGGAGGACCGCCCCACCAACCATTAGGGACGGTCCTCCGTGGTGGCGACCCCACACACTTGATTGAGACCAGGGGTGCTCAACGTCGTATGGGTGACGCGCACCTCCTAGTGTAACACACTATGCTCAGATAACAAAAAAGACTCCTCTGGGAGTCCGGTCACGGTAAGCCTCCCAGAGGAGCCAGACTCGCGGGGAGTCCTGCTGACCCTATGGTCGCCTAGCAAGATCAAGCCCCCAGTCCGCTGGACAGACCTTGGCGATAGGTCCTCCAGGTCTCCCACCCTAGTAAGAAGCCCCCTGGGGGTCGTCGCTGTCAGAGCCCCACGGGAGGGATGTGGGGATGACGCTCGCCCCAGAGGGCTGCGCGCCAAACCAAGAAAGCACGCACCAATGATATTAGCACACTATGGTGCATCATTCAATAAGTCAGGGGTTGGATGGCGGTACAGAAACCGCCGGTCGGTGCGACTATCCGTGCCATGACCAGTCCGCCTCCCACGTTCTGGGGCAGCTCCGGTAACGGCAATGTGCCCGGCACCGCGAACATAGCCGAAGAGGACGTGCCCAACCGCACCAGCCCGTACCAGGAGCTGGGTGTCACGGGTCTTCGGCGCTGGTCCGGCTACGTCGATGAGGAGTTCCTCCCGGCTCTCCGAGGCCGCAAGGCGGTGCAGATTTTCAAGGAGATGGCCGAGAACGACGCCATTGTGGGCGCGCTGCTGTTCTCCATCGACATGCTCATCCGCGCGGTGGACTGGCACGTGCAGGCGGCCAGCAGCGACCGGATCGACCAGCAGGCGGCACAGTTCGTCGAGACATGCATGGACGACATGAGCCACACCTGGGACGAGTTCATCACCGAGGTGCTCTCGATGCTGCCGTTCGGCTGGAGCTGGCACGAGGTGACCTATAAGAAGCGCCAGGGCACCAACCGTAACCAGGAGCTGAACAGCAACTTCGACGACGGGCTCATCGGCTGGCGCAAAATGCCCATCCGCGCGCAGGAGACCTGGCTGCAGTGGGTCTTCGACGATGCCGGGGAGACCGTGGCCATGGTGCAACTGGCCCCGCCCAAGTACCAGCGCACGGTCATCCCGCGCAGCAAGAGCCTGCTGTTCCGGATGAATCCCTCCAAGAACAACCCAGAGGGCCGCTCGATCCTGCGCAATGCGTACCGCTCCTGGTACTTCAAGAAGCGTTTGGAGGAGTTCGAGGGCATCGGTATCGAGCGCGATCTCGCCGGTCTGCCGGTCGCGTATCTACCAGCTGACTTCATGAACGCGCAGCCGGACACGCCGCAGTACAAGATCGTGGAGAGTTTCCGGCGCATGGTGCGCAGCGTCCGCCGTGACGAGCAAGAGGGCGTGCTGATGCCCATGGCGTACGACGAGGACACCAAGCAGCCGCTCTACAAGTTCGAGCTGATGACCTCGGGCGGGGCGCGCCAGTTCGACACCAACGAGATCATCAGCAGATATGAGCAGCGCATCCTGATGACCGTGCTCGCCGACTTCATCATGGTGGGTCATCAGGACACCGGCTCGTACGCGCTGCACGTGGACAAGACCGGCATCTTCCGTAGTGCTCTCAACTCAATAGTTAAAAGCATTGCAGACGTGTTCAACCGCATCGAAATACCCAGGCTGTTCGCGCTCAACGGGTGGAACCTGGACCGGCTGCCCGAGCTGATCCCGACCGATGTCGATCCACCTGATCTCACCCAGCTGGGCCAGTTCATCACCCAGATGGTGGGCGCTGGCATGACGTTCTTCCCAGATGCCGATCTTGAGGCTTTCCTGCGGCAGACCGCCAAGCTGCCGCCGATCAGTCCAGAGCTGGAAGCGGAGCGCCAGCAGGAGGCACTGCAGCAGCAGGCCATGGAGACCGCGCAGCAGCAGATGCAGCTGGCACAGGGGCAGCAGGGCCTTATGGCTGGCCAGCAGGACCAAGAGGCCACCGACCAGCAGATGGATCACGCCGATCAGGCAGAGCAGCGTGCCGGGCAACAGGCCAAGATGCAGGCGCAGATGCACCAGCGCAACCTGGCGGTGGGCAGCCAGCAGGCGGAGATGGAGCAGCAGGCGCACAAGATCAACATTGCGCGCTTCCTGCAGTCCTATGCCGAGAGCGAGCGAGCACGGCGCAATCCCGGTGAGCAGGGCCCCGGGCAGGGGCGCGTGACCGGTCGCTACCAGGGAAAGAAGTGATCATGGCCAAGACTGCGGTGCGGCTGGACCACCACCACTTCGGTGCCAATCCGGATGACAAGGACTTCGATCTGTCCGCCGCGCGCGAGACACACCAGGCGATCATGCAGCGCTGGGACGACCCGAGGGAGGGTGACGACTACAAGGCGATGGTGCTCAAGACCATCCAGGACGCCACCGCTGCCGAGATCGAGAAGCACAAGCCCGCGATCCAGCGCTTCCTCAACGATTGGTTCGGGCGGCGCAACAAGCTGCTGGCCAAGGCCATCGTGAAGAGCTACGTCGAGGTCAGCGTGAGCGCGGCGGCCTCGTTCGGAAAGGACTGGAGCGCCGAGCAGCGGGCCAAGCACCCGCACGGTTACCACGGCTACTTCCGGCACACCGGCAGGTTCGAGCAGCCCAAACAACCACTCAGCTATGCACAGCAGCAGGCCGGAAATGTGGCTGCGGTCCAGGCGCTGATGGCGCAGGCGGCGACCATCGCGGCTGTCGGGGGACGTCAGCAGGATGTGGAATATCGCATCAGGAACAAGAAGGGTGATATTCGTACACATGCTCCGGCCAGGGGCAAGGTGCCCAAGCTCAAGCGCGGTGAGGCTGTGGTCGGCATCCGTGGTGCTGGCGTCAGCGGTGACCATCTGACCGTCGGTGATCGCACGTTCAATCTGTTGCAGGCGCTCGGTATGAGTGCCAAAACAGCCGGTGGCCTAGTCCCGGCCGAGGGTGAATCAACGCTCTACACCGGGGCCAAGCAGTTCCACGACGACTGGGCCAACTATGCGGGCACCAAGGAGTACGGCACCGATACCGGTAGAGCGTTCAAGCGCATCGAGTCCGGCTCCAAGGCGCTCAAGACCATTGCGCAGGGCTCGCCCAAGGCGCAGGTTGCCGCAGCGGTGGGGCAGTACGTGGGATCGCACGGTCCCGAGGCTGAGAAGGTCATAGGGCCGCACGCACGGCGTGCTGCCTACCAGTACCGAGGCGTGGAGCGTAAGCCGCGTGGGCTGCCGGACAGGCCGCAGGGCATGACGCCTGAGCAGTACCACGGGTTGTTGGTGGGCACCATCAGCAGGCATGTGCCGTCGCGCCAGATTCACGAGCTGAACCTGGCCAGCGGCTACACCGCGCCCAGCCATGGCTATCTGCTGGACCAGAACGGCGATGTGGTCACCGAGGCGCACGGGTATGCCGACGATCATTATCTGCCGTTCAAGCTGTCCGGGCTCTGGAAGATGAAGCCAGCCAAGCGTGGTGAGCCTGGTGGGTCCTACATCAGGACGCGCTCGACCGGCGGGCCTACCACCGAGGACATCTACGCGAGCGCCATCTCCGGCGCCAAGGGCTTCACGGTGGCCAGCCGTCAGGGCACCTACCAACTCACGTTCGACAATGAGTTCGCGCACGACAAGCGCTTCGGCGACATCGCGCTGGGCATGAGCAAGCGCTACGGCAAGATTCTGGACGCGGTGGCCTCGGGCAAGGTCAAGGTGCACGGTGAGGTCACCCAGGCGCAGTACGAGCAGCTGCTCAAGGATGAGCACGACCGGTTGCTTGCTGCCGCTGGGGACAACCTCGAAGCGCGCGCGCGAGTCACTGAGCAGGCTCAGAAGAACGTCGAGGACATGGTCCGCGCGCAGGAGAACCCCAAGGTCGGGCGCACGCTGTTCCTGAATGGTGAGGGCTACCAGCACGCGCTGGAGGCGCTCAAGAGCCAGTACCCGTACTACATCGACAGCGTCGCCTACCACCGCCCCAGCGACCCGAACTTCCGTGCGATCGGTCCGGACAAGCTGCCGGTCGAGCGCAGGGGCAACCCGGGTGAGCGTGACACCGGCTACGTCAAGCCACGCCATCTCAAGAGCCAGGACGTGCTGGTCGGCTACTTCGATCCCTTGATCAGTGGCTTTGCCAACCGCCCGCAGTGGCTGGATGACGAGCGTATCCGCAATACCGGCAAGATTCGCGGTGATCTGGCCTACTACCAGAACTGGCCGACCAATCCCTATCGCCGTGGTGGGCTGACCACCACCCAGCAGGCGGCACCAGGCACTGCAGGTAACCAGGCCGGTACTGCGACAGGGCGTACCGGCAGTGTCGTTGTCGGTGGTGTGAGGACCGGCTTGGATGCCGAAGCCCAGCAGTTGCACAACCAGGTCGTACAGATCGTGGCGCGCATGCAGCAACGCGGTGAGGACATGGACGGCCCTGAGGTCACGCGGTTGCGCGCCTGGAGGCAGGACCCCATAGCGTTCCAGCAATACATCAATCGGCATGGTCATCCCAACGTCCGGGCAGAGCTGAAAGCTATTGCCGAGACGCGCGGCATCCACAACGTCGAAGTGCGCCCGGACGAGGAGCCAGATCGCGAAGCCAAGCTCATGGACGAGATTCAGGCAATAGGTGAGTACGAGGGCACGCGCCGGTTCCTCGACGAGAACAGATACAAGGTCATCCGCGCGGAGTTGGCCAATGCCTCGGCAGATATGCCCGGTGGTGATGCGGACAACCCGTACAGCTACTACAACGTTGCGGCCGAGCACGAGCAGGAGCTGCTCGACAAGGCGTACCCGAAGCCCACCGCGACCTCACCCGGGCACCCGCAACGCGGGTCCAAGATGCAGCAGGCCAAGGCCATGCTCAAGGCCGAGCGCGAGGTGGCCGCCTACGAGGAAGCCAACGACGTGCCCACCGAGAACAGGTGGGACCCGTTCGAGGTGGAGACAGAACACCTCGTGCCCGAGGCCGAGCAAGAGGCCATTCCGGTGATCGAGCGCGGTGACGTGGAGGCGGCGGCGGCGGATACCGATGAGAAGTTCTGGACTGGAATCCAGGATTCGGTACTGCGTGGATTGCGCCAGGTCCAGGAAGCGCATCGTCATGACGAGCCGAGTGACCAGGACAGTGACGAGTGGTCGATGTGGGCCGACCAAAAACAGATGATCAAGGATGCGATCGGGGCCTGGGACGATCTCAACCCGGCAGCCGGGGCAGAGGTGAATGCACAGGCCGAGCACGCGGCACGGGCCGCGCAACGGCTCTATCGCGATCACCCGGGCATGGGTAACTACACAATCAACCTTCCCGTGGCGGGGCAGCCCAGCAGTGCCACTAGGGAAGAGTCGGCCCGCAAGCTGTTCGAGATGATGAATGCCATGCTGCCGGAGAACCAGCCCAAGCCGCGTGAGACCAGCAAGCGGTATGTAGTAGTGGGCAAGGGTGTAGGCCAGCGCTACTCTGTCAGCAAAAAGGAAAACAAAATTGTCGTCACAGTGCGCAGGGCAGCATAGTGCAACAGTATGGGGTAGATACCGGGACGCCCTTAGGGGAGCAGCTGGTCAGCTACACAGCTGATGCCAGCGCTGTACCCCGTCAACCACGCATCGCTCGTGCAAGCCCTCGCTCTACGTCTTCGTTGCTGGATAGGCCATGACAGCTCTTCCTTTTCCTGATGACCTGTCTTTGCCTGGTACCGACTGGTCCTCATTCCTAAGTCCGCCCACCACCCTCGGCGTCGGCACGCCGACGCCAACGGGGCCAGGCCCTCCGGAACATCGACCTAGCATCACAGCCGCCAAGCTGGCGCTTGGGGCTGCTCTGTCGGTCGCTGTCCTACGGGCACTACAGCGATCAAGATCAACTTCTGGAGCGCAGGGGTTTGGAATATCACAAGATCATGTGATTCCAACTATGTCTGTGTTGCAATTCGGCAACAAAGATGTGTTCATAGTGCCGCAGGGTGGACGGGTAGTGGCACTGCCTACGTTGGCACGTGAGAACGCAATGCACGCTTTTGCCGAGTCGATGCTGCCGGGCCCAGACCCTGTGTGGTACCTGCGCAATGGTGGGAAGCTCCGGAATCTGGTCATAGCAGAGACTGCAGCCACTGTCAGCCAGGGTATGACCCCGGTGCTGGCGTGGTTCGTGGACAGAGGTGTGCGCTATGCGCTGTTCCAGCTGTCTAGATTGCCCTTCCGCAGACAACCGCCCAGGCTACGGGCCGAGTTCGCTTCCAGCAGCAATGTGGTCAGCCAGCTCTGGGTGCGGCACTACACCGCGCAGCTCGGTGCCGGGCTCGGTGGACCCAGTGCCGACGGGCTGCTGACGTCTTTGTCCACTCTGCAGCGGATGACGGTTGCCGAGCGCATGGTCTGGGACACGGTGTACGGCCTGGCCGGTTTGCCGCAGGGAGAGACCACGACCGCGCTCAACGTGGCACAGAAGCGCCTGGAGCTGTGGGCTCGAACCAGACGACCTCTTCGCCCCACGGACCTGGCTGCCGATGTGGCCAAGCTGCTGCTGTCCCGACGGACGCAGCGCATTATGTCAACCGAGTCCGTGGTGGCCCGTAACTTCGGTACCCTGCTGACGCTGATGAACGCCGAGCGGCTCGGCTACATCCCCACTGGCGAGCGCAAGGTGTGGGCAACTGCGGTGGATGAGAGAGTCTGCCCGGTCTGTGCCCCGATGGACATGGTGGCCGCCAAGCTGGAAGACAGGTTCCTGGTCAGGCAGCACCGAGGTGTGTTGTCCCACGACCAGCATCTCTATGCACCACCTGCGCACACTAACTGCCGGTGCCGAATAGTGCCTGAGTCAGCG